>Ga0153960_1000080_pt1 | contig 24787 bp, 10 predicted proteins | sample TSFL044MetaG_FD_102274 | JGI IMG/M metagenome (GOLD analysis project Ga0153960, IMG submission 102274) | Attine ant fungus gardens microbial communities from Florida, USA - TSFL044 MetaG | ecosystem: Host-associated > Fungi > Mycelium > Unclassified | place: USA: Florida, Withalacochee...
ACTCATAACTTAACTTTAAATAAATCTAATACTCAAATAGCACACACTATTAAATACCCTGTGATTAGTTTTATACCTAAAAGCTATTCTATTATTAAATATAAAGAGAGGTTTAGGAATACACCTTTTTCTTTAAATTTAGATTCTATTACATTAGTTTTATTAAACAATATTTATATTTTCTTTATGAGAGTTATTAGGATATTAAGAGATTTGTATCTTGGGTTTATAAAATTTATTTTTCCACCTAACAAAAAACCTCCTAATTAAGTATTAAATTTTTATTTTAACATTATTTAAATTTGTTCTAGATGGATTACCTATCCACTACTTAATTAAATTAATAGCTATTAGAATATTTTATTAGCATTTCAATACTTCAGTACTAGCAACTTAAACGAAAAATAAAAGTAAAAATTCCGAATAATCTTTTTTATCTAATACTTGTACCTTTTAATTCCTTATTTAAATAAACCCACAATTTTATAAGCTTGACAACATCCACCAGCAAGAAAAATAAAAGCGTAAGTACTGAGGCTTCGTGTGACAAACTATAGAAAAAAATATCAAAATATAAAATTTATATAGCTCGTAGTAGATAAAGGGGGTATCTTAGTATTAATTAATAACTCCTTGGATTAGCGAGAACTATACAATATTACTAAAAATACAAAATTCTTTGAGTAGGTGATAGTTAGCTAGTTGATTACCCAACCTGGAAATATTACTTACATATGGATTTTATGTTCTACTAGGGAGTTTGTCATCTAATTAAAATTGTCAGTGGACCTTTTCTAGTTATAGGTTATAGGGCTTATGTACCTTATACCCTTTTTAAGTGTTTAAGTTATTAAGCGAGTTGTTAAATACGGTTTACACATTAGATCAAGTCAAGGTAATACAGCTTCATTCTTCTTTATTTTTAATTATTAATCAACTCTGTTACAACTTTAAACCACATAACCAAATAAGGCAAGTTGCTCTTTTAATCTAATTTTAATTAAAAATTGCTATCCTACCTGTTACCCTAAATTTACTGTTTTTCTACATTGATATCGATTTTACTTCTTGACCTTTCATAAACTGTCCTATTGTGCTATTTAAAACCTGAGATTTCTTATTCTTTTTATTCTTTTTATTTTGTTATAACTATATCTGAAAAGAGGTAAAACGAGCTACACTACACATTTATTTTATAGGAAGATTATAGTTTAGTAAATTTAGAATAGTTAATTATTAAGAGTAATATACCTATATTTTATTCAAGGTAGAATATACTTAATTAATTAAGTAATAAATGTTTATATAAATTATAGAAAGAGATAAATTATTTTTTAAAATAGTGATAATCTTAAACTCTTAAATTATTACCTTAATTTGGGTAAGAAAACGTATGTGCTAAATTATAAATAATAACATTTCTTTGACGAGGATAATGTGGAAATAAGGTGAAAATTAGATACTATACCTTTACTTAATTAAAAGGTTTTATTAAAGTATAATTACTAATTGGTATTTGTACACCTTCTCTTCCATTAATATAAATATTATATTTAAAAAAGATGAAAAATAGCTGATAAGAATTCAGATATAAGTAAAAAACTGAGTATAATTGTGTTTACTGGTTTATATTTATACTTACTTAATATAACCTAAATTAACCCTACGCAGGTGTATATAAAAATACATAACATGAATACTCTAATATTAGAAAAATTAAGAGAAGGAAAAGGAATTAAGCATAATAAAATAGAATAAGCAGAATAAAAACCACATTAAGACTGGGAAATTTATTACTAATAATAGAAAATTATTCAAGTAGTTGATTATACTACTAATATATCGTGATTATACTACTAAAAATCATTAAATTGATTTAATCTAAATTTATCAAGGATCTACCAATAGAAAATATAATACAAAAAGGAAGAAATATTAATAAGCTAGAGTGATATCAAGAATACATATCGAATTAATTTGGGATTTATATAACTTTATAAAAATTAATGTTAGCTATAACTAGTGATAAATAAAATCAACTCAGAGAGTGCTTTAATGATAATACATTTATAAAAAATTAATACGCGATAGAATCTTTTAAGGATCTTCAAATTAGTAATCATTTATCACATTCGACTACGACCTAGTTGTTAAAACTAAAGCTATACTCTGAATTGAATAGAATCTTAATCAAGTCTTTTAGATGGGTTTTAATCATAGATTTTATAATAAAAAGTTCTTAATTTTAACCTTAGTATAGTAGTTTAATCGATAAATAAATAAATAGTTATATAAAATAAGTATCCTATATAAATTTTATATTAGAATTGCCTTGCTTTGCTTTGTTTAATTTAACTTTCTTAGCTTTTTCTTTGTTTAACTTAACTTTGGTTAACTTTGCTTTCTTTGATACTATCTGAACTATAATACACCAAATAATATATTTAAACTAAACTAACTCAAGCAAACAACAAGTCTCCCCTTAAAATTAATAAGATTATAACTTTATAAAATTTACAGAAGTTGTGAAAGAAAAAATAACAGAAAAAATGAATAGAAAGGTCATATTGAAGATTCTTATATCCTAAAATTAAGTTAAATTTTTAATTAAATATAATTTAAGAAATAGATTTTCCACCTTTTTAAGTATTGGAACTTTAATCAATTTTAATTCTAAATAATTTACTTTCACTCAATAGCTTATATTTAAAATATTTCGGATTATAACATCATACAATCATCCATTTTCAATTATCTATCTTTAATTTACTACCTCAATTTATTGTATTTTATTGTAATTTATTGTATTTTATTTAAACCAGAAAAAGACTTAATTGATATGTTAAATTTCCACGGTTTTAGCGGCTATTCATAAATGCGATTACTTAAAACACAACCAATTCTAGGACTAGCTAATAGTTATCTATTAGATTCACCACAACCAGATAATATTTATTACATATGGAATTCTGTTCACTTTCACTACTATGGGTTTTGCTTAAAATTCTAACATGAGTATTTCTAGCGATACATTATACACCATCAGTTGATCTAGCTTTTTCCAGTGTTTAACTTATTATGCGAGATGTTAATTACGGATGACTTATTAGATATCTTCATGGTGCGCCTTGATACGGCATATTATAAAACAAATAACGTTGAAACTACTATATGTCCCCCTAGTGAAAGGCATATCTGTCCAATAAACGATAACGTCGGTGAGCAATAAGTAACCACTCTAGATAAACCAGTCGGATAAGGGTGAAAAGAGTTATGGTGCCAAACATGGACAGTATTACGAACTTGTTACATCTAGCTGGGGCGATTATATCCTATTAATCCAATTCCGATTTCGTCGATTACTATTTATTGTATCCCCCGCCCCTGGTGCTTTATATCGCCATCATAATAAACGGCGTTAAAATATGAATTAAAAACCTACCCCAGCTAAACAAACAGAGGTACTAATTGATATGCCTAAATATAGCCACATTCGAATATTGCAAAGCACGGGAAGTAACCGCCTCTTGCCCTAATTGATCTTTATTTAAGCAAGGGGTCACGCGGAGTCTGAGTTCACGTAGTACTAGCGTAGTGTCCACTATTATGCCGAGTTACCTTAGAAAGGAGAACAAGCTTTATAAGTTAGTGGAACCAAAAGCTTTCATACGTAACCTTTCTGTTTTGAAAGGAGGTATAGCTAAAGTACCTGACTCGTCTCGTAAAAGAGAAGAACGTACTCGTGTGCCTGTCTCCAGGTGATTACGTGAACAACTAAAGTCGATTATTTCTGCAAACAAGCAGGATTCACGATATAATGGACTTATCCATATTATTTCGAATACAGATTACCTAATAGCGTGCTATTACATGATCAAAGGAAAACCTGGTAACATGAGTAAGGCCTGATAGCCTAGACGGAATAAAATACGAGTACTTCCTTAAACTAAGTGAAAGCTTACAGAAAGGAACCTTCAAATTTACACCTACTAGGCGTATCATGATACCAAAAGGTGCAGGAAAGACAGGAGAAAGACCACTAAGTATTGCAGCGCCTAGATAAAAGATAGTACAAAAGGCACTGACTATGGTTTTCGATAACATTTACGAACCCTAAACACCACCCCCTAGCAAGAATCACACCGCGCTTCATCAGGTATACCTACAAGGAGGAAAATATAAATGGGCTATAAATGGAGACATCTCCAAATGTTTCGATAAAATACCTCCTTTAAACTCCTTAAGGAAAAGATTAACTGTCAGCGTAGCCTGGAACTAGTACAAAGTCTCTTACTAACCCTGCTATACTTAATAGTAAAATCAACCCTAGCAACGCAGTACTCCCCATTTAAGTATCTTGAGTCCCGTGATCAGCAACATAGTATTACATCAACTAGACCTGTTCATGGAAAAACTAAGAGAAAAATTACGTAAATGAGCAACTAGAAGAGTAAACCCGGTCTATCACTCGCTAAACAGTGGCCGGTTTAAAGCCAGAGCTGAAAAAAGCAAAGTTAAAAGCAATGATGGTAAAGACGTTATGGACCCTAATTTTAAGAGAATGTTGTACAACAGGTACGCTGACGACTTCGTGGTACTAGTAATAGGTTCCCTGAGCGATTGCTTCACCCTACGTAGAAAGATTAAGGAGTTCCTTAATAAGAAATTAGGTCTCGAACTCAACCAGGAGAAAAGCAGCATAACAAGTACCAAAGGTTTTTAGGAGGGTTAATAGAGGTAAAGTTATTAGAAAAGTAAATAGTAAGGCAGGGCCCGGGATACGATTGATATTATACATAAGAATATCCGTGGTAATCCCTACTAATAAACTAATAGATAAGGTTATAATTGCAGGATTCGCTAGACGAAACCACCTGAACATGGTCATATCAAAAGGAAGAAGAGATCTTGTAAATCAAACTCATTACGATATAATCAAATTCTACAGCTCGAGAATAAGAGGGATCCTAAACTACTATTCTTTTGCAGGAAAGTATGGGCCTGTTAAAAAGTAATATGAGTGTTGGAACAATCCTGTGCCCTGACTCTAGCGCTTAAATACAAAACGAAAACCCTTTCCAAAACCTTTTCTAATTTCGGGCGTCTTCTTAAAGCATAGATATCTCTGCCTATCTTGGGAGCTATGAAGATCACACACGACTATAAGCTAGGGAGCAAAACTGAGATACCTCCTCTGGACATAATAATGAAAGCCAAGAGGTTCACCACAATGAGCCAGCGATGGGCGAAAATGAGGTATGCCCTATGTGGGACATCTACCGACATCGAAGTACACCACCTTAGATCGGTGAAGGATAGCCGACATAAAATCCGTACCGGAAACTCCACTGACGCACAATGGCAAGGCCGAAAACAAATACCTCTCTGCCAGTACCATCATAGTCTACTACATAGAAACCAACTTAGTGCACTGGATTTAAGGACACTACATCGTTTCTCCAAAGGATTCTAATCCTAATCGAGGAATTATAAAACTGGCGAGCCGTATGACGGAAAACTATCACGTACGGTTTGGGTAGCAGTTCTAAACAAAGGCTGACTACACTATATCTTCATATTGGTCGTGGACTATAATTTTTATATTATAAATATCCTCGTATTCTTATACGGTCAATTGGTGTTTGTATTTTAAATTTTATTATTATTATTGCTTTCCTAGGTTTTAGCCTAAATTGAGTTTGAGTGTGTTTCTACATTGATATCGATTTTACTTCTATTTAGATTATTTCAGATGCAACTGTTCTACATATGCTTCCAAGTAAACGAAAAAAAGAGTAAATAGATAAACATATTATTAAAGGTGTTAATCTAAAAAATTTTCCTATCTTATTTCTAATTTGCTTTTTCATTATAAAATAAACATTATGGTAATTATATTTAGTTAAAATAGTAAGTAATAAGTTTTTAGGTAAGGGTTAGTACTGCTATCGTTTCTACCTTTTTTAAATTTAATCAATACCATACAAAGAACCTTAATCAACTCTGTTACTTGGGTTTTACTCATACTTCTTAGAAAACAAAGATTGATATATTGGAACTTGACTATATTAGTTTAACAGATAAAATAAAGAAATACTTATTTAAAGTAAGTACCCTATATAATATGTATTAGTTTATAGTCGCCTTGCTTTGCTTTCTTTAACTTAACTTTGCTTACCTTTGCATTATGATATTCTATCTGAACTATAATATACCTATTAATATATATTTTTTAAAATTAAACTAAACTAACTAATCAAATCAACAAATCTCCCATTAAAATGAATAAATTTATAACCCTTTTTTAAAGAAGTTGGAAAAGAAAGAATAAAACAAAATAAATAGAAAGATCGTAATGAAGAGTATGATATCCTAAACTTAAATTAAAAAATTAATTAATTATAATTTCAGAAATAGATTTTCACCTTTTAAGAGTGGATCTTTACGTTAATCTAAATTAATTAAAATAATTTACTTACACTCAATACCTTTTTTTTTAATATTTAGGATTATTATTTCATACCAGCATCAATTTTCAACTATCTATCTTTAGATTACTACCTCAAGTTATTGTAATTTATTGTATTGTATTCTTATTGTAATTAAACCAGAAATAAAGGTTATGTTAAATTTTCCAGAAAAAGACTTAAATTTACCAGAAAAAGAGTTAATGTTAAATTTTACTAAATTCTTTTACTTTTCTCGATAAAGGGATTACTTTTCTTGATACCTTACACAATTAGAATATATAGGGATATTATAAATAAGAATTGATTATTAGGAAAGATCCAAATTAATCCCAGGATAAAATTAATATATTTAGAATATTCTTAAATTCCTTTACTTCCTTCTACAATTTATTTTCTAAAATGCTTAACATTATACTGTAGGTTTTAAAAAAGGGTGTATTTTTTACAAAACAGATATATATGAAGAATATACTTAATTTATTTCATAAGATGAACAAGAGGAATGAAATGAGGTGTGAAACTTTGCGTATGCTCACTAGGAAGTATCGGTTATCAATATCCAATTGTGTAATATGAGCTCATTCTCCCATTTCTGACTTAGAATATCTGATTGTGAGTTAAATAGATATATAATCTATTATTGTTGTTAATATTTATTGTTATTCTTTGGAGGTAAACATAAATAATGCACTTTATGGATATATATATAATATATTCTATTCAGAATTGATATTGTATCTTGTATGTATATACACTCTATTTAATATATTCTAGATTATTATTCTTAATTAATTTCCTTATTATAATAGATATATATTATTCGTATAACTATACCTTATTATAGTTTAATAATTATACTTTTCGTTACTATTGTTAGTATTATATTTGAATCTGTATAGAATTATATTTGTATCTTGAGATAATTATATTTTACTATTGACATATTATCCTGTATATCTTGACCTAATATATTTATTATTTTGAGAGAATATAGTTAGAATCATACTAGAATATATTTCTAATCTTGAGATAATATAGTTATAATCTTGAGATAATATAGTTCAAGTAGACTCAGTATAAACTATCAATTATAATAGAATTACTCTAAAATATCAGTTATAATAGCGTTAGTATAGATTATGCTGAATAGTAAATTCGTATAGATTAGCTGTAATAATAAATTATTATAGATTCTGTGTAATACTAAATTAGTATAGATTATCTGTTATAGATATTAGGTTAGATTTATCACTTATAATATACTTACTCTAGATTATAGTTAAATATACTCAGTAACTATACATTATAGTTAGTATACAATATATACTATGATGTAGTTAAAATAGATTAATATATTAAAATAATAGTAGCTAATACATACAACTAATTATTACAAATCAATAGACTAATCTTATTTAAGAAATAGTATAGAATAGATATTAAATAATATTTAATAAAGAATTTATATTATAAAATAGTATTTCGTACTAAATAGAAACTAATTATATATTAAACTTATTACTAACTTTCCATTCCTCAAACCGGTATATTTTATACCAAATATATTATGTGTAGGTATCATCGATATTTTATATCTTTTAAAAAATTTAATCTAATTAGGTTATGTTATAACAATCTTTTTTTTATTTGTATAATGCTTCTTATCCTAGTCGGAGTAAGGTTACAAAGATAATACCAGCTTATAGTGCTGTACATAACCATAAATATATATGGAAAGGACCATATTTTACCAAAAATCAAGCAAGATGTAATAAAGCCACCACCACTAGGTATGGAATTAATAATACAAAAATCCGAACAGTAAGTAGCCTTTAAATTTATTTTTCTTATTAACTATTTATAATAAAATTTTTTATACTGTTTATTAAAAATATACCAGAAATTTTCGAATATTTATATTCATATTATTGATTATATTAAACTAAACTCACTTATTAGTCGTTGAACGTTCTTAATTTAATTAAACTAAGTTTCGCTGCAGATTGTCAAAATATATATTAGATATTTCTGCAATTAATCCGATTTTTTTAAAAAAGTTAGGGGGGTTTAAACGACACTATTTTACATTTTATCGTAATTTCACCATCTAGTACAGGGGGGATAAGCTAGACGAAGAATAGCTGTAACAAAACTATCTCATACAAATAGAGGAATTTTATTAATTGTTATACCAGGATTTCGCAATTTAAAATTTTTATTAAAAAGTTAATAGCACCTAGCATTTAATAAATACCTGATAGATGAATACTAAAAACCGCAAGATCAACAGCAGCAGCTTAATTACTACAAAGAGCCGACAGAGGTGGTTATCAATATAAAACCACTATTCTCTTATTGGATTTGACTATACCTTCATTTAAGATTACTAGAATTAATAAATTATTATGTTGATTAAAGAATGAAAATTTTTATCTTGTCGAATAGAACGAATTTTTTCATTTTATTATGAATTTTTTAAGTGATGTATAATTACCATAATATTTCTTAAAAAGATCGAGCTCATATTCGATATTCAAGTGCTTGAACTCCTTTTTATAGTTTTAAATAAGTATTGTACTAGAAAATTAATACCATCATAAGAAGTAAATACAACTGTATTATAAGTATTTTTAACGGTATGTTCCTAAAATTTTTAGCATTAGCCTCTAGTACAATTTAATCACCTTTTTGAGTAATTGAAAAAGTATGAATCATTTGTTGCGGCCCCTTTTAATTAGGTAAACTACCTTTTATTTATGTAAAACCAATAATCCAAGATTTACTTATTACTTTTATAAAACCAAAAAATTTACCTACAATATTTGTCAAATTATTAATGCCATTCCAAGCAGGTGAAATATAATCAATAGGTATATTTATATTTTTAATAGCAAAGATCATTTTATTTTCATTTTTAGTTAGTATTGGATTATTAGCAATAACAATAGCTTCTTAAATAAAAAATAGTTACTAGTAAGTAGCGGAAATTAAACAAAAAATAGGAATAAGAAATTAAATAATATGTTTTATATTACTAATACGATATTCAGCTATATTAATTTTATCTGGAGAAGTAGAAATAGTAATACAACCAGCACCAATAATATATAATATTTTTATATTGATATAGAAGACGTACATTATGCTCATTTTGACTTACTTTAAATTGGAATGTTCAATTTCCTTGAAAAATAGGAAAAAAGTAAATGTATCTTCTCCATCTGTCACAACTACAAATCAGTTATAATCTTCTAATTTATATTAGGTATAAACCCCTATGTTTAATTACAATATGTGTAGTCTCTGATGGATTTTCTATTTATTTATTTATAATTATATTCAAAGAAGCAGGAATTCTAAAAGACAAAAATGAATATGAATTTGAGTTAAAGAAATTATTCGACAGAATCAAGCTAGATTAACTAAAACAATAAAGTATAGGAGAGTTAGCCTACCTAAATAATTAGTAAGTTTAATAGATAACATTAATAGAACCATGCCAATAGACTAGGTAAGCAGGAAAACACAAGCAAACATGATAGTGAGTTAAACTCAATCGAAGAACGAGAACGAGATCTAATCTACCATGAGACATAAGTATATCCGAAAGGCACTCTACACTTGTATCGATACACCCTTATTGTGATTATCAAGGGTAAGTAAAGGGTCACCACTATAACCAACTCTATCAAATCTAATAAGAAATAAAATATTATTACAAAAACAGACAAAACAATACTTCAATAGGCCGATGTTTTAAACAAATTTTAGTAATGAACCATTCAATGATAAAAACTTTCTAACCTTTCCTCCAGAATGTGGGAACAACAGTAAATTGAAGCAAAAGCCAATGGTTAAAAAAAGGTACTTTAATAAACTCCTTAAATTAATAAGGTTAAGATATAAAGCGTATAGCCTATACCCATAACTAAAAGAAACAAAACAAAACAAAAAACACTCAAGCTATGCAATAGTGGAAGTATCACGAATGCAACAAGAATAGACAAACTTTTTTAAGTTAAATAACCAGTATCGAGAATTATTGTCAATTGATTAATTATACTTTAATAAAATGAATAAATTTGATATACCTAAGTCTTTAAAATCAAAAAGGCTTTTATCGGTGACAATGTAAAGTACATCTTTCATATCTAAAGAATAATAACCTATTTTTTCCTGAGCATTTTCAATTCTATTTTTATCAGATCTATAACTTCATTTTTATTTTCCAGTGTAGTTCCAGTCCTATTATATAAACTTATTAAAATCTTTATATAAATTATATGTTATTTGATTGGGTTTAACATACTTTATTATTGAAAAATTTAATAAAATGGTACTATAGCCAAATTTATAAAAATTTATAAGTTTCATATCTGTTTGATATAAGTTTTAATACTGTTTTAATAAAGCTTGTAATTAAGATTACTACAATTTCTTAAAGCAAATTTTAACTTGTTTGTAAGTATTGCTGCTGCTGTTGTTATTAATTCTATTTTTATTATTTTTTATAGTTTTATTCTTATTATTTTTATAATAATATTTTTAGGTTTAATTGATTTTTTTTTTACTATCTTCTAATAATTTTATTAATCTATCAATTTTATTGATAAAACATTTTAATCAACAGTATTTTCTTCTTCAATTCTAATAACTTTATTTGTTGAATAAATACAATTACCGATTCTATATATACAAAGTGTTTCACCTAGATTAAAAAAATATTTCTAGTTCTTAATTTTATTAAATCATCATTTGAATTCATTGAATAAATCTTTAAATTCAATCTAATATTCCTATATAATTTTGTTATTTTAATTTTCATTTTTATATTTTAATTTTACGTTCTCGTATACAGTAAAAAAAGTTTTTCCTCGATTACACCACCCTCATTTTTATAATTCTATATTTGTTTTAATAAGAATAAAATTAATTAAATTTTAAGAAATACTTTTATATTACTTTTATTTTTTTTGTTGTTTTTTGAAATAAATTCTATGTGTAGTTTTTTATTTTTTTAAATAAATGTACAAATTGATCCTACATTACTAGAAAATTTTTAAATGTTTTTAATAATAAATTAAATATTAATAATCATTAATTGAATCTATTGACACTATTAAGGGTAATATTGAGAAGCAATGTAAATTATTTAGTAAGCAGGTATTATAATGTTGGAAGTAGAAACAAAAGTCCATTCATAAATAATGAGTAGATTAATTTAATTACGAGATATTGTTTAATGAAGCATTTAAAGATGTATTAAAGATATAAATAATGTTTATATTAAGTGGGTTTCTAAACAAAAAATAAAGATATTAAAATGAGTCTTTTATTAGTATTGGTAATAAGGTTAAATACAAAATTAAAATACTTTAGTTGAATTAAATAAAATTTAGCTTAATTAGTATTCTCAACATTTAAATTAGATAATAATAAGATAATTAATAAAGGAAGTGTTTTATCTAGAATGTCTAAAATAGATTAAGATAATATAAATAAATTTAAACAAAACAGAGATATTTATATAAAAAAATAAATATTATTTATTAATTATCCGGAACTTTAAAAAAAAATAAGCCCTAGCTAAAAGGAATTTTAAGAAAAAAAAAACTAATTAATTAGTACAGTATAAATAAATTTTTAAATAAAATGTTAGAAAATCTTGATAATTGAAACTGGAATATAGGTAATAAAGATTATTATAATCTAATTGTTATTATAATTATTATATATTTAGGAATTGTTAAATGTATGGTATTTCATACAGCTTATCTCAAATAGTTAATTTAAAATCACAGTGATGATAATAAAAGAACTAATATTGTATAAGTTTAGGGTATAAAGTTATTAGATTATATAAATATATTAAATTAGATGATAATCAGATATTAAATCGTACCTTTAAGTGATATAGTTATTATAAGATATGGATGATATTATTATATTCCAATTAGGTGATACTTTATTACATTTAATTACAGATAACTGTTAAATAATCAAGGAATATGTTATTAAGTTTAAGAGTAAAGATACTCATCTTGTAATAAGAATGATTGATAAATTTGATTGTAATTTAACTTTAGAAGGTATTAATTTATAGTAATTACCTAAGCAAACTTAACATAGATTGATAGAAGAGAAAGCCTTACATAAATACAGATACAACTAAACTTCATTTATTAAAAAAACTTTAGTAAGTCACACCTTATATGATAGTATTATTTAAATAGTATTAAATTAATAATCAATAAACATATGCTAAATTTAGTACTTCGGGAATTGGGTTAATCTAATTTATTTAATGGTCATAACAAATATAAACCTATTTTAGATATAAAATATAAACAGATTAAAGCTAATAAAATTTCAAGTAATTGTAATTATAATTAATATACTAATATTATTACAATGGATACTCTATATAAGAGTATTATACTTAAAGTAAATAATTATCAAGCTGGTGAACTAGGAAGATCTTTACTATTTTTAGAAGAAGGTGGGAAATTAAGCCAGACAAAGACAGATAAATAATGTTTAAATATGATTTTAACTAATTTAGCCGATCAATGTAAAATACCAATTAAATATAGAATATAAACAGTTGATCTTATCATTAATGAATAGGTAGAAGCATCTATAATTTATTAAAAAAATTTTATGTTTAAGATAATTTATATATAAAATATAACCTATTAGCACCCAATTTATTTTTATTCTTTTTGCTATACTATCTAGCTTGAAAAATCCGATATAAGATATATCAAATCCTATATTATTCTATGCTAGTTGTAGTAAATTCAACACATTGGTGCATAAACTTTAGAAAAATAATTAGCAATTAATGTTAATGTGTATAGTAATAATTCGTACCCCTTAAGTGATGAGTTATTAGTTATTACCCTCAATATTTCTATGTTTTTACTTAGGTAAATTAAATAAAATTAGAATCAAGATAGAATAATTAAGATACGTTTAGTTAAATAGAAAAATGATTAAGAAATCTTTAATGACAATACCATACAATATTTAATTGACCGGTGTTGGTTAAAATCTAATAGAACATTTGAAGATATATTGATATAATAAGATTTTATAAAATAAAATAGGATAGTATAAGTTAGGTTAGATTGTAATATGATAGGGGTATTAAAGAAAATTTGGTTTTGTTAAAATTATGCGCAAATAATTAAACATATTCCTTTACGTACTTACATCTCACCTCATCATAATTTGGTCAATTAACTAAAATAGTATACTTTATATTAAAACCTACATTAAGATTATTATCTGATTCTTTCAATAGTATGATAAATATTTCTATTAAATTAAAATTACACCTGCAGATTTACAAATTAGTTATACAAATATTAAGTTTGAATAAACTAAAGTTAAAAAAACTATTGAAAACAAGTAAGGTTGCTACAATTATTATAGCAGTACCTACTGATTTTGTTTTGTGGATAAACTAACTATGAAAAGATAAATCATGCCAAATTTCATACATTCTTTAGATGCAGCTAATGTTCACTTGGTGTTAGTAAGCATGTCTGATAGATCATTACCAGTTTATATAATACTTGATTGCTTTGCAAGTACAGCTAACAATCTTAATAAAAATATTAAACTAGTAAAAGCTGTTTTCATTAATATTTTACTTTTACGAAGAAGGTTATTATCTAAAAAAAAAACTTCATCAACATTATGTTGCTGCTATCATAAGTGAAACTGATTATTACCAACCTATTGGTTTAACTTAGAATGGAGAAGTATCATCCTATAATGATAATAAGGATACTATTAAAGATTTAAATGTAATTTCATTTACCAGTGTAAAAAGAATTATAGATAGAAATACCTAATAAGTGATTAATCTATCAACACTACCGTCAGGATATACTGTTGATTAGAAAAATACAAAATTAAATGATTTTATTAAAGGTTTATTCAATTCTAAATATTTTATAGGATAATTTAAAGTTGTTTAAACTTACCTGACTGCAATCTTAAAGGACTCTATCTAAATCGTACAGAAGATTATATTGAAAGTTGAAACAAAGAAAAAAAATTCAAGTCCATAATGAATCAATTTTGCTTTAAACCATTATTGGTGTGAGTCACTGATTATGAATGAATTGAATACAAGAAATAACAAAACAAAACCATAAAAATAATGGTAGGTTACTCTTTAATTGCTGTTACCTTATTTTTAATAAAAAACAACATCTATAATTAAAAATTTCCAGTTTACATTAAACACAGTTTTCTCAGTGATTATATTATTACCTGTGACTTATTGGATTTAATTTTTTTAAGATAATTTATTGAATTCGATTTCGCTACCTTTGTTCCTAATTTGAGTTGTATCGGCGTATTCAAAGATGGAGAAGTATAATTTTGGTTTAACGAATATACCCTTTTTTAACTTAGACCATAACTACTATTTATCTATTTCCATCCAATTCAAGGTATGGTAAGGTTTTAAGAAAATTAAATTATCATTATTACATGTCAATGCTAGGTTACCGGCTATATTTTTAAAGGATTAATTGTTGCTCTAGCATACGCTTAAAATTTTTGTAAGATATTTGAACAGCTGAGGGTATCCCTATATCTTTATATATTTTCTAGTTTAATTTACCCTTCATCGGCTAATCTGTATTGTTCGTCATATAATCTTCTTAATTTTATTTTAATCTTGGAACAGTTCTAATTAAGAATAAATCATATGATAATTAAATTAAATCATTATAATGTTAACTCTTAGTTATTTTTTTCAACAATTTTTGTTTATTAAGTAATATAATATTATATTATGGAGCTATTTAGCTTTAACCAAATTTACCGTAAGTAGAATTTAAATTAGAAATATTTTTTTTTTAGATACACTATCTGTTGCTGTAGATTTTTGTAAAATTTTTATTTTTAACCACAAGCCCAAGTTAAAGTTTAACCCCTGCGTTTCTTTTTCAAATTTTAAATACCTTATTTTAAAACAACACTTTAAAGGTATTCATAGAATTATTAACTAGGACAACTAAGTTAGCCTCATCTTTGATAAGAATAAAAAAGGTCACACTTATCTGCTGTTATCTTAGCAAACACGATTCCTAACTTATAATAATCTAAATCTGTATTATTGTTAAATAATGGATTAAAGTTTGGCATAGCTGTTTTAATACCTTTAGGTATAATGGTAATTCTTATCGTAATGGTAGCCTTCAATCACAAATATCTCACTACTTGCAACACAAAATATACAGTTTTTTCCGATTCCGAAATAAGCTTTTCTTATAAATTTTTGTCTAATTTTGAATCATTTTAATCTTATGTATATTGTACTTGTTACCTAAACCACAACTAGCTAAAGCTAAACTAGGTAATGTGTTAAAATTAGTAATATTAAAAGTTAAATTAACATAGTAGTATTAGCTAATTTGAAATATAGCTTATAACAATCCCAGAACATCAGATTTGAAATATTCTATAAAATCTTTTTTGAAATGTATCAGGTAAATTATTGTATGTATTTAATATAGAATCAGTTAATTTTTAATAAAATCTTAAAAATAAGTTTTAATGTCTGGTTAAGGACAAATATTATTTAAGTTATCCTTACTTACAAATGTATGTGGGATTAAAACTTTATTAATAGTACAATTAAATGTTTTTAGCATTTTATATTATGCTGTAGAAACCATTTTTGGTTTATCCTTTAGATTGACACTTAATTTTATCTATTTATCTTTTTATTCTAATAGTTAGAATATCTTTATCTACTCAGGTTGAGTGCATTTTTCTGCTAAAGTTTTAAAGATGAATATATAATCTACCTAGGTTATGTGCGGATAAATTATATCCGTTTCTACTTTACTTGTCTTCACTAATATAATTGAATAAAACATGGAATAATTGACTCTAATTATATCATAACCATTATTTAAACCTTTAGAAGTATCAATAATATAATCATCATAATTACATGTATTTAAAATAAGCTACACCTACAAAATATACACTTAATTATCCACCTAATTTAGTTTTGTTACCATAAGTTTAGAAATCAATAGCACCCATATTTTTTGTTTAATTATATAATTGTTTTATCTGTATATCCCCAAATCATATCAGGAAATTGGTACTATTTTATCTGTTTATACCATAAACATATCCGGTAAATGATACTATTTTATAGTATTTAACATGACCATTATCGTTATGATATTTATAATACCCTATTTCTCTTGTAATTGCATTTTCAGTTATAATTTAATAAGTCCATTTTTGGTAGGGATATTTATGACTATTCCATTAAACTATTGTAGTTTTCCATGAGTTAATATGACCAATACAAATTAATGTTTTGTTAGCTGGAATATTCCCTAATAATAATTATACTACATCATTATCAATAGAATTGTTTGTTTTGTTTTTTATATTAACTTTAATATTAGGACATTAAATTTTAATAAAATCACACATGTCACTGTTATTATAGAAATCTAACTGAGTAATACTATAAAGTATTGGGGATTCTTTAAGATAAGTAGTCTATTTAGATTGATTCATAAATTTCATAATTTTTCCTAATTTATCTTGACTGTTTAATTGATCCTTTTCTTGCTATCTAAGCACTAGCTCTACAATTTCTTGTTTTTTTAGAACACCATTTTAGAAAAATCCAAATCAGATATCCAATCTTTCCAAATAACACTAACTCTACAATCCTTTATCAAATTCCAATCAAATTTTAATTGTTAATATTGTTAATATTCATGTTATTATTAGATTTATTAATATTAGAGTTATTGAATTCTTTAATTTGTATAAATTAATTTCCTAGTTTAAATTTAGTATAATTTCTATTAAGAAATGAATTATTAATATAGAAGTTTCTAATTATTTAATTATTGATTAAATTCATCTTAGATACACATTAATAGTGTAAACTGACATTTTGCTTTATTAAGGATCTCATTAATAACTTTTAAAACCACTTTCTTTTTTAAAATAAAATTTATAAATTCAAAGTATTAAAATTATTAATTAATTAAGTAAGAAACAATATTACAATTAATATATCAAATAGTAGTTGAAAGAACAAGCCAAACTTTTTTGTTTATTTTAATTTAATTTAATTTACTACTTTGTCTGCAAATTTGGATTGGATAAGTGGTAAAGCCTTACAAGTTTTATTTCCTAAAATAGGGAAAATTTTTTAATTAAAACTAAATCAATTCTAATAGTAAATAGTTTCTTAACTGAGAATAAAATTAAAAAAGGTAAAAACTATCTTGTCATTAAATACTATAGCTGATTTTTATAAAAAAAAGTTTAAATCTGAAATAGTTTATATTACTATAATTTAAATCTAATAAAGTTTACAATATAATTTATATTACTATGGTTAATATTTTTATTATTATAAATTTGGGGGCTGTTAAAAATAAACATTTTTTGTGTAATGAAATTAATTTTTATTGGGCACTCCTTAAATGCAATCATTAAATTTTTAGTTTTAAACGAGCCTGCGGGGTATCAAATTTTGTTTTTGATTCCTATTAAGCAAGTGGGGAAAGAAACTAGTAATCAGCAAATAAATTAAAATTTTAGCTGACTATATTTAGTATTAAAATAAAACTATCTTTAGTTCATTATTAAATATAAGATTTTTTTTTCTGGGGCATAAATTTTAGTAATAAATTTAATTAAAATTATTTATTTTTTATTTTGTGTTTATAAAAACAGGCACTGTGAGATTCGAACTCACGACTTCTTTGGGAAGTACTCGTTTTCAAGACGAGCGCCATAAACCAGACTCGACCAAGTACCCTTTATTTAAATATATATATTATTTAATATCCTGCTGATCGATTATTTTTTATACTTTATTTACCTTATGTTAGACTTATCTTAGTTATTAGGAAAGCAGGCAACTTCTACCTTTTTATTTTTGTATAATCACTTGCTATTCATATTCAATTGCTGATTAACCCCTATTCAAATAAGACCTAAGGGATTCGAACCCTTATAATATCCATTATGAGCGAACTGCATTAACCATTATGCTAAAGTCTTAAATTAATATTATATTTAATAAAATTAAACAGTTGTAATTTAGTAAACTAATAAAATGCTTTTTTGTTGCAGCTAGATAAAAATATATTGAATAGGCTATATAATATATATAAGCAACTAAGCAACTACTATTATTTGTTTATATAGTATTAATTATATACTATTACTTTTTTAAAAAATATATCAGATTAAAAATTTTAAGGAGTAGAGTAATCGAAACTCTGTCTGTAAAGTGTAAATTTACTGCTAAACCACTCAGCTAACCCCCCTTAATAATTAAGAATAAATTTATTTATTGCCTGATTTTAAATATTATATCCTTAAATTGTAATCTCTGCTTCGACTTTCTAATAAATAAAAAGCATAAAAACAAAGCTCCGATATAACCAAGGCAAAACAACACAACATCAAAAAAGTGTCCAAAAATATTAAATATAAGATATTTACAAAATAGTTATTGAGTACTATTACTATTTGAATAAAAACCCTATCTACTAAAAAAAGCACAGCAGCAGATTTTATCTTTTCTGTATCTGCAAAAGCAAACATAAGCAGTAAGCAATTACTGGAACCTAAGTTGACTTACTTAATTTAAATTTTTATTTACCTCCCCCCCCCCCTACAAACTAATCAGATATAAATCTATAAATATATTTAAATAATATTTTTTGCTGAAAGGGGGTTTATTTTGATCTATTCTCCAGCAGCACCTTCCAGTACGGCTACCCTGCTATGACTTTTGAGATGTTACTCAGAAGAGTTAACTGATACTAATTAGCTTAACAAACCCGACCTATATGTCAAACCCAACAAACTATTTCAAGTAAATAAATACCATCAAAGATTATTAAATTTTATTTAAATAATTAAATAATAAAAATACATAAAGGGCTATAGCTCAATTAAAATTTTAAATGTTGCCAATTTAACAGCAACAACTTGGTAAATTGTGTTATTTTTTATACTAAGATACACATCTATTATCTTGCTGTTCTAGTTTTTACAAGACACATAGTTAGCAGACTTAGCAGTAAATTCATTCTAAAAAGCTTAGAAAAAACAATAAACAATACCAAATTGTCAAATAAAATGAGTAATAAGCAAAGATTTGTAGAAGTTGTAATTTTGCGACAGTTTCCCCCATCCCGAGCTTCGCCCCAGCGACAGACAGTTAGTTCATCCCGAATGCATTATTCACCGTTGCGTACTAATCAACGATTACTCGAAATTCCTTCTTCATGTTACCGAGTTTCAGGCAACAATCTGTTTATTAAACTATTTTAACTTTCTTTAATGATTAGCTCTTCTTTTTTAAATTATTTAAAGTTTTGCGTCACTTTGTAAAAGTTTTTTGTGGCACGTCTATCATGGTAAATCAAATTTAACATACAATTAAATGAAGTCAACTTTAAGTTTGACCTTATAAAAACCTAGCTACTTTTTCGCCTTAAGTAACTGAGGACTGGAAATTATTTCTATCTAAGTTCATTTTTTCTACTATTTTTACAATTTTGCTAAAACCTGATTCAGTTAAATGCTCTGTAGTTTCCATTATTTCTGCTACTTTTTTAAAATCAGAAAAATCTAAGCTTTTAACTCCTAGTATAGAATACTTATTAAAGAATGGTATAATTTTATTTACAATATCAGAGTAATTTTTAATTTGAAGTAAAATATATTCTCTTTTTTCAGATTCATAAATATATTTACCAATTAAGATATTATTATAAAAATAATTTGCTATACCAATTAATAATGCTTGATCTCTAACTTGAAGACAGGTTCCAAATATTAATCGCACTCTATAACCTATTTTATTTTTACTTTTTTCTAAAGAAACACTAAATGTTGAGTCCCCTGAAACAAAACCAGAGATCCAAAAAGGATCAGGGATTCCATTAAAATTATATTGAGGTCTAGGTACAGGTACATTATTTGGGAAAGCTTCCATTAAAACTTGAGTAAGACCTTTATTAAGATTGCTTTTCAAAGCTACTATTTTTTCCTCTTGAGTTAAATGTTGTTTTTTCTTTATTAATTCATAACATTGTTTAAATAAAACAAAATCAGAAACTTTAGCTCCAATAACTGAATATTTGTCAAAGTGGTCAACGATAACTTGTAAATCTTGTAAATTATCAACTCTATATATAGCAGTATTAATACTATTTTTTCTAACTTTCCCTACACCTAAAGTATGTCTAATACTTTTTAATAATTCGATATCTTTAATATGGATATGTATTGAAAAATTTGGACTGACTCTCCACTTCAATTTAGCGTTATCTGTCTTGTACATAGATACAATGAACGAAGCTTCACCATCAGAATATCCGGTAATAAACAATGGATTAATCTTAGACTGACAAGATTTTTTGTTTGTAGAATAATTTCTGTTATTTAATTGTTTAGAAGGGAATTTGACGGGATAATTTCTTTCGAAACCCATTAGAGTACACCTTAATTGCATTGTTTGTTTTTTAGCTATGCAATAATTACCGTCTACTCGTTGCTCTTTTACAGTTTCTGTTTGCGTCACAAATTCTGATTTAGATCCGCGATAGCCCATTTCAGTTTCCTTCATCTTATGACTTATTACCATACATGAATAATTACTTCATCCACTTATAAATTTTAATTTATAGTTTGGTACCATAAGCTTTAGGGTTTCCCCGGAGTTTGGTAATTTATGCCAATTTAGTGTTTTCCCAAAACACTTCTCAGCCCAGTTCGTTAGGGCCATAACGACTTGTCTTAGCCCCTTGTGATAACTTTTAGTAATCATTCAATGTTAAGTATAAATTAACAATAGGGATTGCGTCCGTTGGCGGAACTAACCTAACTTCTCAAGACACGGACTGACGACAGCCATGCAACACCTGTAATTTTCACCCAAGAGTGTTCTTTACTGCTAATTTTAATTAAAATTTTATCATTAGTAGTAGTATCTCCCTGATTCTTAAAAACTTTTAAAAAAAAAAGGCTGCTGCAACCTAAGCTACAGAAACACAAATAAAGAGAAACTATTCAAGAACTGGTAAGATTTTACGCGTACTGACGTATTAAACAACATGCTTCACTTCGTTTGCTTCAAGAGCGACTAATTTTTTTGGTTTCAGTTTTGCAACCGTACTCGCAAGGCGGAATGGTTATCGCGTTAACATCGCTACTAGCCTTTATTAAGACTAACAACTACCACTCATCGTTGACAGTGAGAGATATCTGGGTCTCAAATCCTATTTTCTATTCTCACCTTCGTTCCTCAGCGTCAATCATTATTGGATAAAAGTTTACACCTTAAGTATTCCATTTAGTATCTACGGATTGTATCCCTACTCTAAACATTATTTGGTTTATCCTCTTTTTGATTCTAGCTTTAATTCATTATTAAATTATTTATCATTTAAGACAAAGCATAATAAATAATAACTTTAAAAGCGGCCTACTTACCCTTTACGCCTGATTCATGGTCACCAGATTTATCTTGCTATATTTTTTGTTTTTCTACCTGTGTTAATTCCTTCTTTTATTTGTCTAATTTCTGCTAAACCCTCATTGGTTAAATCTAAATGAGCACCGGATTCGATTAAATTAGCAATTCTACATCAATCTAGATAATCTAGATATTTAATACCGGAAATAGGATATTTATTAAAGAATGGTATAACTATTTGGTTTACCTCCGAAAATTTAGTTATTACTAAATATAAAGCAGGTTTTCTAGAATCTCTGTCTAATCTACCAGCTCCTAAGTATTTAATTATTAGCTCCATTAAGCTAGCATCACGGGCGTGTTGTGATATCCTAAATCTTAAATATACTTGATAACCAATAATATTTTTGGACTTTTTAATCCCAACATCTAAATTTCCCTCACCACTTACGAATCCTGAAACCCATTTTGGTTCTGGAATAAAATTAGATTGAATATACCCTCTTTTTGCTGGATTAATTTTATTGCTAAATTCTTATTTTATAATCTCAGATAAACCGGTATTCATAGATGCTTTAATAATTTGTTTTAAACCATTAGCTGTAAGATGTGCACCTTTATTCATATGCTCAACTATTTGCTCAAAGAATAAAAAATCTGCACCTTTTTGTGTTAGAAGAGGATACTTTTTAAATTGAGGAATTACAATAGAACTTAATTCATTAAGACTAGCTACTGAATATTTTAACACATTAGCTTTCTTATCTAAGCTTATTGTACCTATCCCACCAAAAAACTCTTTTAGTTGATAGATTAAAAAACTATCTTGTTGATTTAATCCTATTTGATAAAAAGATCTTACAACCCATCCAGTTTTGTATGCTTTATTTTTATAAATTGTAGTGCAAAAACTACCTTCAGCATCTGTGAAACCTGTTACAAACCAAGGATTTAGTTTAGATTTAAAATCCGAAGTAGAAAAAGTTCTAATACTTAATTGTTTAGAAAGGATTCTGGTTGGATAATTTATTTCGAAATCCATTAGAGTACACCTTAAGTTTTTAATTAAAAACCAACTACCGTCTACTCGTTGCTCTTTTACAAAACTTCTATTTGGTATTGGGATATTTAGAATTTTTGATTTAGATCCGCGATAGCCTATTTCAGTTTCCTTCAGTTTAGAACTTGTTACCATACCCAGGTAATTATTCTGGCCACTTATAATTTTTCAATTATAGCTTGGTATTCTAACCTTTAAGGCGTCCCCGGAGTTTGGCAGTTTTTCCCATAATAATGTTTTCCTATAACATATAACAGGACGACTAACGTTTGCGTTCCTGGTCTTACCGAGTCTTCTGGCACCAGTAATTTGGACAACACTTATAGTAAGGTACAATCATTATTTTCCCTTACGTTATCTCAAGTACCACATACAAGTGATCTTAAGATTTCAGTTAGCTAGTTCACTCTTGCGAGCATTGACTAATATTCTTGACTGCAGGTAGATTACTCTACTTGGGGCATTTCATTCCCAATGTGGCCATTTGTTCTATCAAACGTGGCTATTGATCATCGGCTTGTTAGGCTTTTACCCTTCCAACTACCATTAAACAAAATAAATCAATTCTTATAGCGATACTTTTTTAATAATATTGTATATAGTTTTATATTGATATCCTATATTAGATATAAAATATCGTATCCTTTATCATAAATATGCTAATTTATGTTTAATTAATTCTAGCTGATAACTATTTTTATATAACTCATATCTAAATAATAAATTAATATTGTTTGATACTCCACTAGAAAAACGGATTGAGCAGTTTCACTATATGAAATAGTTTCATCTTAAACTATATACTTGTGAATTTTTGGTTGAAAATTAATTAAACTATCCCCTATTCGAGAGGTCTATAAGGTATCTTATTTATCATTACTCACCTTTACACCATGGTCTAACCACTAACAAGTTAATTTACTAATTATTAAAATGCTATTATATATATTTTATATAAAAACATAATTAACATTATTTTACCCTTATTAGTTTCGAGTTACCATTGATTCGCATGTCTTAAAACTACTGAAAAACGTTCAATCAGAGCCAAAATTAAACTCATACAGAATAATTCGATCAAAATTAATTTTATTTAAAGAATTTACATAACTATACCACTATTTATTCAATTTAAAAATGGATTTAGCTAATTCAATTCTAATTAACTTTGTCTTATTTTATTTGCTTTTTGCAATTTATCTAATCAAATATTATATTATACTCTTTTAATTAATAAATTAATAACAATTTACTGATTATTTTTAGTCCTTTTTTAAATAAAACTTTTATTATTTATCTTATTTATATTTTATATATTTAATAGCTGATTAAGGCATATTTTCTTTAATTTTAAATTCTTAATATTTTATATTCTAATAGTACAAATTTAATGGTTGTTACTCACGTAAATTTTATAAAAACTCATTCAAATAAAAAACCTAAAAACTAAAAAAATACCAAAAATAACTAAAAAAATATTCGTAAAAATCGTAAACCGTCACCAACAAAAGCAAAATAAACAAAAGTTAAAATAATAAAACTCTAATTTACACCTTATTTTATTTTACCTAATCTTTTTTAATTAAAGTTTAATGTTTAGTTAGAATTAGCTAAAGTTAAAAGTAAAAATTACGGTAAGTTCGTCCCATAAAAAATACTAAAAATAAATAAAATTAAAAACTAATAAAAATTAATAATTAAAAATAGTTGGGACTCACTACCTAGTTAAATTACTCTAAACTAAAG
>Ga0153960_1000083_pt1 | contig 23417 bp, 22 predicted proteins | sample TSFL044MetaG_FD_102274 | JGI IMG/M metagenome (GOLD analysis project Ga0153960, IMG submission 102274) | Attine ant fungus gardens microbial communities from Florida, USA - TSFL044 MetaG | ecosystem: Host-associated > Fungi > Mycelium > Unclassified | place: USA: Florida, Withalacochee...
AGAGGGGAGTTCTGTTATAAATCTGTTATGAAATTCTCTGGACAATCTCTATGAGGTTTCTGTAGTGGTGGTCACAGCCACTACTCTGCTACTCAAGTCATATGCTCGAGTCCACGACTAGGCGTCTAAGGAAACATCTTTGGGGGGCCGAGCTCGTCTCTCGAGCTGGTTATTCTCATTGTTAAGGTGTAAAATGTCACTTATTTTGCCTAAACGTTTGTATGGCGTAACAACGTGGTGCTCGATCGTAGTCTGCGGCAGACTATCTACAACAAGTAGCCTACATAGGCCTCATGGACTAAATTGTTCCATCACAGGCAAGAGACAAGATCAGTATTAAAAAAGAAATCTAACCTAAGAGGAGAGAGAACTAGATATAGGTTGCTTGTAACCAACCTTCAAATAACACATCCAAGTCAATAGACCTATCATGTCTAGAATACAGAGTCAAATGAAACTGAGAGATGAGACTGAGAAACTATCTACAGCACAAAGAAAAGAGAAACCAAGTGAAACACTCATGGAGACTCAAGGGGCTTAGCAAGTGGGTGATCCTGAGAAAAAAAGACAAAGGCACTAGGGTACTTCTTCAGGAACTTGACAAAGTCCTTGACAGTTAGCACTAGGTCAATCAAAGGAAAATGGACAAACCAGCAGTAGTTAATAAAAATGTGTCAATATGTTTCCACCTGGTAATGACCACATGGACACTGGGTGCACTCTGCAGGGAAAAAGTGCTGTCTGAACTCCCCAATGGAAGCATGATTAAGAATGGCTCAAGTCACCCTGGCACACAAGGTGACTGACTCGCCAATAAATGGAAGCCAGCCCCTACCTTTAACATAGGAGGGCTGGAGGAGGTTCTTGATATCACCTTTAAGAGGGAGAAAGTAACGACCCTGAGATGAAGGACAAGCAAAGGATGTTCTCCATATGTTGAGACAGGTAGCAGCACTCTTAGATCAAAAAGTGTCAAGAGAAGTAGCTAAATAGTGTCCAGCAGTAATCTTGGTACTAGTAGTATCTTCATGTGCCAAGAACTTTAATTGTTATATCAATGTTGAGATCTCTGCTAGATTAGGAACTGTCAAGTGTCTGAGCAAGTACATCTATAAGAGCCCTGATAGAGCAACTATGGAGATTAGTGGTGAGATGTAGGATGAAATCAAGGCTTATTTAGATGGTTGGTTTATTAGTCCAACAAAAGCTTGCTGGAAGATCTTTGAATTCAATATACATAAAGAGTTATCAGCAGTTCAACATCTTCTTATCTATCTTTCCAATAAACAATATGTCAACTTTCATATATACTAGACTGTCAATGAAGTATTAGCTATGTTACAAGTACTCCTTTTCTTTATTATTCACTGTTACTATTATCCTTTTCTCTGTCACAGTCATACACTGTCACACCTGGCCCTCAGTACTATATAAACCCCTCTTTCTTACTTGTACACCTCAGCTAGTTCTTTAATAGAATCTTGTCCTTGATCCCTGACTTATAAAGCTAGTTGAAGAATCTCATTCTTGATCCTCGACTTGTTTGCAGTACCTACTCTGCATCACAAACCCTTGATCCTGCCCTAAACCTTTGACCTCAACTCTGATAATCCCTATCACAAATGCTACCTTATACCTAGGCCATTGACCCCAACAACAACAATACTAAGACTGGCGAAATCATTGACCAAGGAAACAATAACATTATTGTTTGCAATGTGGCAGCTGGGAAGTTTCCTTATGGCATTCCCCTTGCCAGTATTCCACTCTCGCAAACTTGGTTTCCTGTACTTATGAACATCTAGAACACAATCTTGCTTGCCCTTCAAAACATTCAATTTGCTGTTGTTTCCACCCCCACTTTCACTTCTCCCAAAGAGATTGGAACAAAACCCATAGCCTTTACAGGTGAAAGCCATGACCTATGACAATTCCACCAAGAATGTGACCTCTACCTTACTCTCAACAGTGGTGTTTACAATACAGTCAATAAGAAAATCATGCTCATTATCTCACTTCTTGTACCAGGACTTTCTACAATTTGGAAAACCTCTTGGCTTAACTCCAAAATTGATACAGCAGGTACCCTTATCTTCTCCACTATTATTGCTATCTTCTGGACTGAGTTTGAGTCTGCTTTTGAGAACAAAAATGAGGGTGACAATGCTCTTCATAATCTTGATTCTCTACAGCAGGGAAGTTTTACAGCAGATGAGCATATTATCAAGTTCAAGCTCCTCCTCTCAAAAGCCTGTATTCCACTCCAGAACAATGACTGTGTCCTTATCAATCTCTTTTGACTAATTAAGGATCCTAGTAGCAAGACCACAATTCAGTGCCAGGAAACTCTTTCTACCACTCTCCAAGGATAGTATGATACTGCTGTCAAAGCTGACAGTAACTAGTGATACATACAGGCTCTTTTAAGACCTAAGAAGACACCTAACTCCAGTAACTCTTAGTCCTTTATCCACAAGAGTGCTTCTACTCATCTATCCTCTCAATTTGATCCTAATGCTATGAATGTTGATGCCCTCCATACTGCTGATCAAGAAACCCTTTGCAAGCTTGGAGTATGCTTCTATTATAAGGAAAGAGACCACATAGCAGTCTCTTGTCCTAAAAAGCCAAAGACAAACAACCCCTTTCAACCATTACTTACAACTTCCTTACCCTCTTTTTCCTCGACTACTACTCCTAAGGGTATCTCCCATATCAAGGCACTCCTCACAGCTCTTTCTGATAAAGAGAAAGAGGAACTCATGGCCTTTATGGAACAGAATTTTTAATTGGAAAAGCACAAGGGGTACCTACTCTTTTTCTTTTTGCCTATGTATATGCACTCTTTTGTAAAGTAGACTGGAAATCAATTATTCTTTCTACCAAACTCAAGACATATGATAAGAGTATCCCTATTACTGCCCTTGTTGACTCAGGGGCCATAGAAAACTTTATAAACTCCAACCTTGTCAGAAAACACAATCTTCCTACTGAACCCCTTTCTAATCCAATTATTGCCTGAAATGCAGATAACTCCATTAACTCAGAAATTATCAAAACTGTCATTGGTATCCTAACTCTTGGACAACCTCCCCAACCCATTCCATTCTTGAGCACTAACATTAGGAAACACGATACTATCCTGGAATACCCTTGGCTTAAGGACACCCAACCTTCAATCAACTGGAAAAATGGAACTGTCTCATTTCCTGTAGACCATGAATCCTCTCTTTTGACTTTGGATCTTACCCCTGAGGACCTTGATCTAATCCAGTCAATTAAATCTCCTTTGGACCTTGACCTAGGAAAGCTAACTATAGACAAGTTAACCTTCTATGTTCCTTTAGAATACCATGGCTTTCTCAAGGTATTTTCCAAAGAAACATCCTCTTGATTACCCAAACACAAATCTTGGGATCATGCTATTGAACTCAAACCAAACTTTATTCCCCAATCCAGTAAACTCTATCCTCTAAACCAAGAGGAGGACAATATCACTAGGGAAATGATCAATGAACACCTAGTAAGGGGAAATTTTCATTCTTCAAAGTCCTCATAGGCTTCTGGATGGTTCTTTATTGACAAAAAGAATAGAACAAAATGATCCTGCCAGGACTATTGATACCTCAATGACTGGACTATCAAGAATGTATACTCTCTTCCCTTAGTCTCAGATCTCCTTGACAAACTCAAAGAGGCCAAGTACTTTACAAATTTGATGTTTGTTGGGGCTATAATAATATCCAAATCAAGGAAGGTGATGAGTAGAAAGCAGCATTCAAGACAAAGTTTGGACTTTTTGAACCTACTATGATGTTCTTTGGTCTTTGTAACTCTCCTACCACATTTCAGAAGATGATAAACAGTCTCTTTGCCATTCCCCTTGCTGAAGGATAGGTTCTAATCTATATAGATGATATTCTAATCTTCTCTGACAACAAGAAGGACCTAAGACTCTATATCCATTGTATCCTTAAAATTTTTACTGACCACAAAAAACTCAGGTGTATAGAAATAACCACAGGTGAGTTGAATTGGTAATGTTACAATTTAGTCTACAATCTGATTAACTGTGCTATCTATTAATATCAAGGGATAAGGCTCAGTAACTCAGAACAGTAACTTGTAGGCAGCAGCAAAATTTGAATCTAACAAATAGTCTGACGAACCCGAATTAACTAACCTCTAGAAACTCTCTAAGATCAAATTTGAGTGTAGTAAGATGATAAGGGATTTTTGGCCCTAAAGAGCAATAGCTCCTACTCTTAGGAGATTTTTCCCAGTTGGTACTAGGCAGTTGGCTTGTTGGAAGATGAGTAAACCACCCCCACATTTTTTGGCACCTCAGTTAATTTCATAGGTATTTTGAGTTGCACTGCACGTGCCCCCAAGCTACTTGGGGGTCTAGTTGATAGTCTAGAGCAAGACCTGGCCAAGTGTCTAAATTGGCTACAACAAAGATAAAGGCCCAGACTCATGCGATGTTGTCATTTAACTGACATGAGTTAACCATCTGCTCTTAAGATGTTACTGTTAAGACCTCTCTGTGGTGGAGTAACTGAGAGGACTCTAGGGAACAATAGGGAGTTAGGCAACCTCTCAATAGGGGTGTGTCTTTCCTCAACCCTAGGAGTTCTGGTCAAATCTGGCCTTGGCAATTTAAATGTATAGTGGGGAAAGAAACAGCTCATCCTAGATTTGTGCTTGTTGTCCTAAATTCTTATCCAATAGTCATTGTTAATCCATAAAACTGCTCTTTTAAAGCTCTCAAATGACAACATGTCCTCTTAACTATAGTGCAATTCATCATGGATGTGAGTAGGGATCGCATTCTTTACTACCTTACAGAGGGCCCTCTCATCCCAATGGATATGATTCTAGTACTTTGTGAAGCAGATGTTGATGGCCTTGCTGTTATTTGGGAAAGAAATGGCTATTATTGTGTCTTCATTGTTGTCTTCAGGAGAGTATGAGCTAAAAATATTAGATAGTTTCTGCATGAAGGCTGACCAATCCTCTAGGAAGTCTAAGTTATGGTAGGGGTTGGGTTTGTTGATGAAGAGCTCAAAGTAGTCCAGGGCGATACTATATAAGTAGGATATGGCAAAAAAAACTTTATTTGTATTATTTATAAACTTTCCATCACAAGCACAGAAATAGATTTGGCATTGAAAAATAAATGTGCATAGTTCTTCTGAATTCTCCCCATTAAATGGGTCTAGTTCCTTAATCACCTAGAGTTTCTTCTATGAGTGGTTATCCACTTGTTTAGTTAGTGCCAGCAAGATAGCCTGTAGGTCCTGGCTTGATACTTCCTTTTGGGGGCCTAATTCTCTATGGGTTCAGGATATATAGTAGGATGGTCCAGTAGTTTGCTGACTGTATCTTCAGCCGTTCTTTCTTCTAACTCTTTTACTGGCTCTAGGGAGATGAGGTATTGGCTTCTGGCCTGTAAGGCTATGAATAGTCGTTCTACAGGAGTATTAGTAGACTCTCTAAAAGATACTAGACATGGTCTATTGTATCGTGCATAACATTCCAGTTGGGGGTCAAAGATAGGGTTTTGTAATATGAAGTGGCACGTTCTGGAGTGTATAGAGGGTTTTAAGTAGCTTTGTTCTACTGTCAAGTAATGACTCTCTGAGTCTTGGTCAAGCTGATACTGACTAGCTAGAACCTCCTCTACACAGGGTCCCTTGATTGGGGCTGATGGTTTCAGAAAGCTTCCAGTTAAGAGGGCAAAAGGATGATTGAGTAGTCTACTTAGTGAAGAACAAAGCTAGGGTGTATATAAGAATATCTTTGGTTTATAACTACAGCCTATTGGCAAACTAGTACAAAGTAGACAAAGTAGGTGTAACTAGTGTGACTGAGATACTTTATGGGGTGATTGTGGCTATGTCACAAGGAACTGTGACAGTCACATTAAACTTGTTTGTACAACTATGAGTTCAATACATCTCAATATGTTTACTTTTTCTGATCCTAATTCTCTTTGTATACCCCTAGTTTCTCCTTTGGTGTATGCTCCAGATTATTTCCAGTCTATACCCATCTGAAAGCTGGTAGATTCTGGATCAATGCATTGCTTCTTGGACTCTGCTTTTGCTTATAAAAATTCTTTGCCTACTACTTCTACTCTGCCTATAGAACTATATCTATTTGATGGAATCTTGAATAATATTATCTTTGAGATAGTATTGTTACCTATAAAATTTCCCTCTGGTGAATGCATAACTCTTGACTTCTATATCACTTTACTTGATTCTTGTTATTCTCTGGTCTTAGGTCACTCTTGGCTCACATGCTACAATTTGTTGATTGACTGGATTACTGGGTCAATATCTTTCTAACTATTATCTTTACTTCAAAGTCCGACTTCTGTTCCTCCTGTTGAAACCTTGGTAAATCCTCTATTTTCTCTAGTGGAAACACCTCTATAGTTCATCCCATCTGAGACATCCCTGTCTAACCCCAAGCAACCTCATATTGTAATTATCAATGCACCAGCCCTACTCCAGGTCTTGCACCTCTCAAGCTTGACAACATTTTTCCTCCAATTCCATTCTACAGTGTAGGCCAAATCCACTACCATCTCCAAAAAAATCAACCTCTCTTTAGTTCCAGAGGAATACCATGAGTACACTAATGTTTTTAGCAAGTCCAGAGCAGAAATACTCACTTCCCACTATCCTTACAACCTCTGGATTGAACTAGAAAAAGATTTCCATCCTCTAGTAGAAACCATCTACTCCTTGTCCAAATTCGAACAGGAAATACTAAAGGAATTCATTAACGAAAACCTTACTAATAGATTCATCCACTCAATATTGTCTTCTCATAAAGCACTAGTCCTGTTTGTAAAAAATAAAGATAGTTCTCTCTGGCTCTATAGATTTCTATGAACTCAACAAAATCACAAAAAAGGACCAATACCTATTTTCTCTCATCTCAGACCTCCTAGATTCTCCTGCAAGACTTGTATTTATACCAAGATCAACCTCCAATATGCATACCATCTAGTTTGCATTGCTAAAGGGGATGAATGGAAAATTACCTTTTGAACTCTCTATAGAACCTTTAAATGGTTGGTAATGTCATTTGAACTAACCAATACTCCAGCTGCCTTCCAATGCTTTATGAACAATGTATTTTCCAACCTCCTTGATGTGTATATAATAGTCTACTTAGATGATATCCTGATCTACTCTGATGATATCATGCAATATTGGAGCTACGTCAAAGAGATATTGAAACAACTTTGCAAACCAGGATTATATGTAAAAGTGGAAAAATGTGAATTCTATTCAGACTTTGTAGAGTATATAGACTATGTTTTATCACCATCTGGCTTGACTATGTCCAATACTAAAGTGAAAGCTATTCAGGAGTAGCTAGAACCAAATAAAATAAAGGATATTCAATTTTTTCTAGGATTCGCTAACTTCTACAGGCATTTCATTTTCAATTATTCAGACATAGTCATTCTACTTACTTAGCTTACTAGAAAAAACACTCCATGGAATTTTGACAACAAATATAGAGTAGTATTTAATACCCTGAAGCAAGTTTTTACCTCTGCTCCTATCCTTATGTATTAGGTTCCAGACATATAACTTGTCATGGAAACTGATGCCTCAAACTATGCTCTTGCTACTATTCTCTCTATTATAACTAAGGATAATAAAATCCATCCCATAGTTTTTTACTCTTGGACATTCTCTACTCTGAAGTTTAACTATGACGTCCACAACAAAGAATTACTTGCAATATTTGAAGTCTTCAAAATTTGGCAACACTATTTAGAAGGGGTCCACTTTACTAATCAACATTGTAATGGATCACAAAAACTTGGTATATTTCTTAACAACCAAGATCCTAATATGCCAACAAGTAAGATAGTCAGAATATCTCTCCCAATTTAACCTTGTAATTTGTTTCTGTCCTGGACATCTTGACACCAAACCAGACACACTCACTAGACAATGGGACATCTATCCAAAAGGGGGAGATAATGGCTATGCTTTAGTGAACCCTCATAATTTCTGCCTAGTCTTTACTTATAAATAAATTATAGTATCTCTCCAAGCAACTATTCTCACCACTCTGACACTTTGCACAGCCACAATATTGAACCAAAACCAACTTCATTCTGATATCCTAGCAGCACTTCCCTCTGACTCCTCCATCTCTAACCATTTACTCTATCTGGAAAGATATTGGTTAAAAGATGGCATAGGTTTCCTCAGACTTAACAACATGATATATGTTCCAGATAACGTCAACTTATGCCTCTGAGTTCTCCAGTATCACTACGACTATGTTTTAGCAGAATATCTGGGCCAAAATAAAATACTAGAACTTGTACAGAGACATTATACCTGGCCAAACATCCATAACGACATACAAAAGTTCTGTAAGTCTTGTGTTATTTGTATGAGGTCCAAACCACAGCGTCACAGACCATATGGATCTCTCTAACAACTCTCTATTTCGGAACACTCATAAAATTCAATTTCTATGGATTTTATCAAAAAACTCTCTTCCTCCTCTGGTTTCGATACCATTCTAGTTATAGTGGATTGCCTGTCAAAACAAGCCATATTCATTCTCACTTATGATACTATTACTTCAATGGAATTAGCACACCTTTTTGTTGTTCATATCTTTTCAAAACATGAAGTTCTATCTCATATTATATCTGACTATGGCTCTGAGTTTATCTCTCACTTTTTCTGCTCCCTAGGTACTGTCCTAGATATAAGACTTCACTTTACCAGCAGCTACCATCTGGAGGCAAATGGTCAAGTAGAATGGACCAACTAGACATTGGAATAGTACCTCTGCATATATTGTAACTATCAACAGGACAACTGGTCTGAGCTGTTATTCCTGGTGGAGTTTGCTTACAACAATGCTCCTAGTGCTACTACTGGTGTTTTCTCATTTTTTACCAACAAAGGATACTATCCTAACCTCAGTATATACCCAGAATGAGATCTTACTTCCTCTTATGCCTGTGACTTCATAATTGATCTTGACAAACTACAAGACATACTTAAAGAGAAAATTGCCAAAGCCCAATGATAATATCAATTCTCTGCTGACTCTTGTTGACAACAACTACTAGACTTCTAAGTTGGACAATTAGTATTCATCAGAGCATAGTACTTTCAGATGACTCACCCATTGAAGAAACTCTATACAAAGATACTGACAATGACTCCAAATAGCTGCCCTTAATGGAATTAGAACATGCAAAGGAATTACTGAGTAATTTTTATCTCAAATATCCCTTTAAACTAGGACTATTACAACCCTGATAATATCCTTTATTCCACTTCCTAGCCTCTGTTTACTGTACTCACTCCATTTCAAAAAAAAAAAAATTTTTTTTGAGTACTTGTACACATTTTTGAGTGTAGTTTCCTTTGTACTGACTTGCTTACTTGTATTTAGATATAGTCTCCATTGCAAAAAAATTTGCATACTTGTATTCCTCCATAGTCTTCCCTTATAGTTGTCTAATACTTGTATTTTTATTTCATCAATTATCATCACTCACATCTACTTTCTACCCATAGAAAAAATTAAAATTTGTCCAAAAAATCTATTTAGCTCCAGTTCCAACAGAAAATGCAACCAAAGAAAAACTACTTCCACATTCTCTATTGCATTTTTCTCTTTTTGTTCTCCAACTTCTCCAATACCACCATGATCCTCTGGATATCCTTTCTCAACCCCTATAACTCACTCAAGTCCTCTAATTTTCTCAAAACCTTCGTCTTCCACTTCGTATCCATTTGTTACTTTATCTTTTTTGTCTTAGACCTCTGGACTGCTTCTACCCTAGTCTTTACATGTGCCTTGTTGGCATCAAAAGGCTTATAGGTAGCCTTAGCCTTGGCATAGGGAGTGTATGAAGTCACATGACTATAAAACTTAGCAAAGTAACAAAAAATTAGTGAAAAACTCATGGCAAATTTTGAGAAATGCATAAAATTCTGAAGTCTGTGTACCTCTTGCAGGGACTTCCTCCACCAATAACTACTACTCCCATCTCCTTTGCCAACTCCTCATGTCATTGATAGACCTCTGAAGTTTCTTTGGGCAAATATCAAATACACTGCTTCTTAGTCAGAGATAGAAGGTTGATGAGGTTTATTTCCTTATCAGAGAGAGGATTCGAAAGGGGTAAGAAAGTCTTGGACTAGTTTTTGCAACATTGCTGTTTAACGGCGGCAATGCGGTTTGCCTCAAGACAATGGGCCAGATCTCTCTGGTATTCCTTCTCTTTTCTGCACACCTCTTTCCTGTATATCTCTTCTTCCTCCTCTTTCTTGTGTACCTCTTTCTCTAATCTTTTCTGTTCTGCTAATTTTATCTCTTTTTGGGCTTGGCACTCAAGCCATTCCTTTTTTTTCTGCTATCAAAGCAGGGTTTCTGTCTTAGCATGTCTTCTGGCTAGTTTAGTCTCATATCGCTTGTCATCAGAATTGGAGAGGTTGGTAGTTGGATTGGGGATAAAGGACATGGTAGTAAAGTTTCAGATTGAAAGTTTGAAAAAAAGAGTTTTTTAAGGCCAGAATTAGATAGTATTTGAATTGCTTATGCATAGAAGCTTTGAGGGCTCAGTCTTAAAGGAGGGGTACTGTTATATTCCAGAAATCTAACAATTATGTAATTGATTTCTCCTAAATAATTCTCCTGAAATTATAATTAGTAGGATAGCATAGTAGACTACTCTCCTTCTATTCCAGACTTACTATAAGTGCTAAGTAATTATAGTGTATTTTCTCAGTTTGTAAATTAATACCATCTAGTTCTAATCTTATCTCTATCCACTTCAGTTCCTATTCTACTTTCTTAGAACCTCTGTTCTGACAACTTCCTCCCACTCCAAAATAAGTGACCAACTTTACAACTGGAAACTAGAGTGCAACACATAAGTTGAAGCCAAGGTTATTTATCAAAGTTATAATCTACTCTGACATCTTTATCTGTCTACCAGAATCTTCTTTTGGTTTCTCCATCATTGCTAAGTACTATCTATTCTCAGAAGTAGTGTAGTATATCATTCTGAAGTATACTTCTATTTATTACTTCTCTTCTCCATCCTCCATCTGTTCTATCTTTGACATCATCCTCTTGTAGTTATATCCTCTATATCCCATATATGTTACCATCTTCTATTTTGTTCTTTATCCTTTCTCTTTTAGTCTTTTTCCTTTGTTGTATTTCTCATAGACTAGCTGTATGTACTATTTTTGCTCTTAGTTTAGCAAGGGTATACTGTTAATTGAGCATATTGCTTATGAAAGAACTGTATTGTTCTAAAGACATAGTGCTATGTCCCTAGAGTAGTCAAAAGAGATTTGATAATCTTGCTAATTATGCTATATCATCTAGGGCATAAGATCTTTATTCAGTTAGGGTCTTAATAGAATTATATAATCATTCCATGGAGAAGATTCCTACTCTAGATAGTTTTTTAAAGGTAGACCATTACTCCTCTGTGTGTATAAGTCATAATAGACTCTAGTACAAGGTTCCTACTAAGAATAGCATAAGTATACTACACAACATCACTCAATTGCAAGGTTAGGTCTCAAATGCAATACTTGAGCTTAGTATTATACTTCTACTAACAGTCCCTAACCAACTATTAAGTTTCCTTAAGCCTAGGACCCAGCTATGTCATAGTAGTCCTTAGTTATAATTACCAAGATACTAAGGAAAATAAGAAAGTAGTAGCAAGACTTTGTTAAATTAAAATAATTATTGTACCATGTATTATCATAGATTAATATATGAGTTGTGCTTACATAAGTATGATTACTTCTTTGTCTCAACTATCATATCAACAGGACTTTTTTGCTTCTCTCAAGATTTCTCTTTCCTATTAGGCTCACTATCAATATCTGTTAGATAACCTGGTAAGTGGACCATCATTTATTCCCACTGTAATTGCTGTTCTCCATTCTTCTAATAGGTTATGGGCTCTAGTTTGCCCTGACTTTCTTTGGCACTCTCAAGCTATCTCAGTTAATGAAAAGGACTTAACTGGCTTTTTGATCTATTAGGAATTGAGATGATCTCCTTGTTGAATTATCTCATGCCCACAGGATCCTCTGCTCCCTTTGTAAATACTATGGCCCATAGCTATTTAGAATAAAGCACTACACATTCATTATTACATCTGCTCCCTGAACTAAGCTAATTTCTTGATAATAGCTATAACAAGTTTGATTGATATCTACTATTTCTCATCTCTCCAGTCTTGTTGTTTATTTATTTTGGGCAATTAGTATGTAGTCCTGTCTTGCTATGATTACTATGCCTAGTTCTCCTTATAATGCTAAGAATATACTCACTTCCTCCACTATTTCTTCTACTCAGGATCAAGATGAGTGCACTAGGCACAACAGCCTTGATTCTCAGGCCCTTAGGATAATAAACTTATTACTGGCTCATAATATCCTTATGTATGGGAAAGAAAATGCAGAGTCTCTCTAGAATTATTTATGTGATAAGTATAGCTCTTTTAGGCCTACTTCTGTCTTTGTAGACTATCAGCACACCAGACATTTCTAGATCTCTGGAAATAGCAACCCTGCTCCCTAGATTGCAGAACTTAATACTCTCTGTACCAGGCTAGAGAGAAACAAATGTAATATTCTCTCTCACATTTGTGCAATGACACTTTTATTTGCTATTCCTCAATCTTGGGATAACTTAACTACCTTTATCCTCACTTCCTAGACCTTGCTCTCTCAGTTGACTTAGGATTTTGTGAGCTCAGCTATTTAGTCTAAGTTCTCCTAAAGATCAACTAGTGCTCATATTGCTTAGTACTCAGGTGTTCTTAGAGGTGATTATCCTTTCTCTTAGAAGAAGAACCCCTAGAATAAGCAGCAGGCACAAGGGAATTCCACCTAGCAGCAAAGGAAAAAGTGTAGTTGAGGAAAGTGAGGTGGTAAAGTATACTAGACAGATAGCCTCTCCAAATCTCTCAATAGTGATGACAACCAAGCCTCCAGTGCCATTGCTTTTACAAGTATAGCTACTGTTATTCCTCCCACTCATCCTCTCCTCCTAAGTATTAGTCAAAAGCTAAAGTACCTAAGCTCACTAATTAGCTCTCTGAGCAACATCCCTCCTAAATTGGTCCAATTTGTAGTCTATTGGTGCATGCACAAGATAGAGCACTAAAACTATATGATGAGCACTTGGCTAGGAAATTCCCTGATCCTACTTCTGTTGAGGCATTTGCCTCCAAAATCACTGAGCCTTCCTTAAAGGCTCCTTCTCCTTAGGTTCAAAGTAGTCCATCCAAGATAGATGTTGACCCACCTTCAGTGACAAACACATCTATTTTAGGGGAGTCAGCCAATGCTAATGATATAGTATCTTTGGGAAGTTCTAAGGATTGGGACTTGAATAATAAAATTTTTAGATATGACCTGTATATGCATTTCTCTACTATTCTCTGACTATCTCAGCTCAGTCCCTTGTAACCTGTACCAATGTAATGGCTGCAACTAGGAACTTTGTAGCATTGAGTAGTATAGTTTGTATGGCTCAATGTGATAATAAATTCATGTTACCTGCATTGCCTATAGCTGAGAATCTATATAGATATGATAAAGCACTATATACTATATGTAAAAGTAAAGAAGTACCACATGGTCACTTTTATAATGATGAATAGTTCTTGAACTCTGATGTCTTTGCCTATTTTACTCCTTTTGAGTCTAACTTTGTCTCTATGACTCAAGGAAATTATAGTCATGTTGAGACAGCCAATTCTAAAGTATCTCTTTTCATAGTTGCTATAGAAACTGTTCTTATAGACCATGATATCATTAATCCTAAAGACAGGACAACCAAAACTGCTATCTCTAAACTATGGCCAGTATATTGTATTCTTGGCATAACTATGTATGTGTCTTTTCTCTACTGGACAGTTGCTCTAATCTAGATTAAGTATAGAAGATACAATAGATGGTTCAACCTTTCATGACTCATCTGGTAATTGTAACAAGTTTACTTTTTATGATGTTTAGATGATGTAGTACACTGAGGAGGATGTGAGGATGACGTTTGGATGATGTTCATTATGATGGAGAAGTAACGTAAAGAGCATGAGGACTAATATAATATATATATAGGAGTTAGTGTAGTAGTATAGACTCAGCTTTGTTCTGGTTTATATAATTCTTTCTTAATTCAAATACCAGGTTCAGAGGGAGTTTGTAACATAAGAATGAAGCTATCAAATCAAATCAATAATGCATAGAAGGATTTAGGAGGAGAGACCAAGAACATTTATGCAACTAGTATACAGAACTTCATGGAAGAAGTCAAGAAGGACTTTACTAACAAACCGGCCAAAAGAAAAATAAAGGAACCTGACAATGTCAAAGGAAGTCCAGATGAAGTAAGAGCTTGGTGCCAAAGAATGATATTATTTTTCCAAAGCAATGATATCTTGAAAGAATAAGAGAGGATTGAAATAGCTTTAGAAAAGGTCAAAGAGAAAAAGAACAATTGAGCCCAACAATGGGCTGATAACCAACAAACCCCTGTTCAAAACCTGGAAACAGATGACAGACAAAATAGCACAGTTTTTTATATTAATGGAGACTTAAACCCATGCAATTAAAAAGTTGATCAAGCTCAAGCAAGGAAACTAGTTACTTAAAGATTTCTGGTTAGAATTTATCACTTAGAAGGAGCTTTCAGAATATAATGAGGTAGCCTTAGTAGGCCTATTCAAGAAAGGAATCCATCTAGCATTAGCACAAAAACTGGTCAAGATTGGTCAGTTAAGAAATGGATTCATTAGATGAATGGTATGAGAAAGCATTAATTTTTGAGAGGTCGAGATGAGAAGCTATTGAGGAGTTTAGAGAAAGAAAGAATTTGAAGAATTTGGGAAATGCAAAGAAGAAACCAATTTTGGACATTCCGAGGTGAGACCCTAATGCAATGGAAGTGGACAAGCACAGGAAAACAAGGAGGTGTTATAACTGTGGGGAAACAGGTTATCTCGCTGCAAGGTGCTCCAAACCAAGGAAGGAAAGGAGAAAAAAAGTAAAGATTATGGAGAATGTAATGGAGGATTTTTCCCTAGGCAGGGAGTAAGCACCGACTCACTTGTTTTTGTAAATTCAAAAGTTCGATTACCAAACAAAACAATGAAAGACTTTTTGGATTATTTTGGTACAAGAAAATATGAGACAAATAAGGGATACTCAGTGGAATGGATAGTAAAGAAAATCTGATGGAGTAGCAAAGAGGAAGCAATCAGTATACTAAAGGTATGGACCCACAGTTCGAGAGTGGAAGAATGTACAGAAGAAAAAATAAAAGAGTTAAACAAAATGACAGATAATGAAATCTTACTGGTCTTTAAAGCACTAGAGGAACCATTGATACTCAGAAAGATGGGAGATAAACAGCTAAATGTCTGAGTTAAATTGACAACAATAGACACTCACAAAATATTTTGCAAATAGACACTAGTCAACTCAGGGAGTACGAGCTCATGTATAAGCCAGAAATTCATAAAGGAAAACAACCTCAACACAATACAACTACCATTTCCAATCACCTGTTATAATGCTGATGGAACTGCAATCAAGAATGGCAGTATCATAGAGATTGTCAAAATGAACATAACTATTGGTGATTACCAGGAGCTTATTCAATTATTAGTGACAAACCTTGGCAAACACAACCTATTCCTAGGATATGATTGGTTACAGAAACATAACCTGTCCATCAACTGGAAAAATTCCTCAATTAGTCTATAGAACTGTTGGCAGTGGTATAGAAAGGTCTACATACCAAAAGAACTAGAAGAAGTAGAAGGCAAAGACATTAAAGAAGAAACAATAGAAAAGGAAGAAAACATGCTATTTATTAACCTAGAAGAAAAAGCGTGGAGAAGAGAAGAGTTGAACATTTGAAGTAGGAGCGAAGGCATAGAAGAAGTTAGAGAAGATATACCTAAAGAATACCAAGACTTCAATAATTGGGTCTTCAACAAAGCAGTATTCGAAAAATTACCAGACTAATCTAAATGGAATCATGCCATCAAGTTAATACCTAACGCAACGTTAAAAGACTGTAAGATATATCTGTTAAATGTTAAAAAACAAGAAGAACTTGACAAATTCCTTGAAGAACACTTGAAATCAGGAAGGATCAGACCCTCAAAATCATCCTGTGCAGCTCTCTTCTTTTTTGTAAAGAAGAAGAATGGCTTACTACAACTAGTACAAGACTACCAACAACTTAACAAAGCAATAATAAAAAACAAATATCCTTTGCCGTTAATTCAAGAAAAGCATCAAGACATAGTAAGACAAGTTATTGCTATATCCTAAGAAATGCAAGTCCCACCAAACAAATTTTAGAATTATCCTATCACAAAATAGCATAGAAACTGATCCCACCAAAACCAAAGAAGTAGCTGGATAGCCTGAATCCCAAGACAAGAGATAAGTATGATAGTTTTTGGGGTTTTGTAATTTTTATCGCCAACTTATTTCTAGATTCACCAAAGTTGCTAAACCATTAATGGAACTTACTGAAAAAAAAGAGTGGAAATGGAAAGACAAAGAGAAAAACACCTTCAACAAACTCAAGGGTAAAATGGTAAACCCTCCTATCTTAGTGATTCCCAACCCTAAACAAAAACTACAACTAGAAACCAATGCATCAGGATATGCAATTGGGAGTATACTATCACAGCAACAAGAAAACAGTTCTTGGAGATCTATTGCCTACCTACCTAGAGCAATGAACAAAATAGAAAGGAACTATGAGATATATGATCAAGAGCTACTAGCAATTATGGAAGGACTTAAGCAATGGCAACAGTATCTTATAGGAAGTGATCAGTTCAAAATATGAACTGATCATAAGAATTTAGGATACTTCAAGAAGCCACAAAAACTCAATTGCTGCTAAGCCTGCTGGATGACGAAGTTACAAGAATATGACTTCCAACTAATACATAAACTAGGCAACTCTCAAAAGAAAGTAGATACACTATCTCAAAGACCAGATCATACTCAGGGAAAGAACAATAATGCAGATCAAATATTACTAAAAGGAGAATGGTTCAGAAGTATCAAAACTCAGGAAGGCAAATTTTGAAAGGAGATAGAAGAGGCAGAGGAATTCATAGAAGAAGAAATAAGAGGAGCAATAGAGCGATAAGAGAAAGGATAAAAAAGAAAAGGAAAGGTGCTACTTTGGAAGGAGAGAATATATGTTCCTAACTCAGCCACACTATGAGAGGAAGTTATTACTAAACATCACAATTCTGAACTAGCTGGTTACCCAGGTTATACCAAGACGTATGAGCTGATAACAAGAAACTACTAGTAGCCTAGAATATTAGAAGATGTTAAACAATACATTGCAGGATATGAAAAATACCAAGAGACCAAACCAAACCAATAACCCAAACAAAATCATTTTCACCCTAACAAAGTACCACAAAACCCCTGGGAGATTATTAGTATTGATTTAATAGGACTGCTATTAGAGTTAGCAGGATATGATGGAATATTGGTGATAGTGGATTGTTTCTCCAAGATAGCTTACTATATACCAATTAATATGAATATCACAGCCCAAGGGATAGCCAAGGTATCTTGGAATTGAGTTTTCAAAGATATGGGAATTTCCCAAAAAGTTATCAGCAACCGAGGACCACAATTTGTGTTAAAGTTCATGAAAAAAACTATGCTCACGACTTGAAATAGAGAGAAATCCTTCAACTGCTTATTATCCCCAAACCAATGGTCAAACAGAACAAGTCAATCAAGAACTAGAACAATACCTTCGACTCTACTATAACTATAGACAGAACGATTAGGCGGAATGGTTATCAATTGTAGAATTTTCCTACAACAATCAGATTCACTCTAGCACAGGACAATCTCCTTTTATGGTCAATTTAGGACATCACCCAAATATTGGCAAAGATATAAACTCATTAACCAAAAACTTTCCAGAAACTGAACAATTCCTTAAAACGATCAAGGAAATTAGAGATGAGGTAAAGTCAGTACTAAAGAAAACAAATGAAATGATAAAGAGAAAGTGGGATTCAAAGAGAAAACCAGAAACAAAACGATTGAGCAGAGATTTGGTATGGGTAGATGTGATATATTACAACATAGATCAACCTTTGAAGAAGCTGTTGACTAAGTGATTAGGACCATTTCTCATAATACAGAAAATTAGTAAATTGGCTTATAAACTCAAGATCCCATCCATATGGAAATCTATCTATCCCATCATCAATGAGTTCTATTTTACTTCTTACATGACATCTACAATCACAGAAATCCAACAACAGAGTTGCTAATCCTAACAACCAAACCAACATACAAGAAGTAGAAGAAATACTTGACTCTAGATAGAGAGGAGGCAAATTACAATACCTTATCAAATAGAAAAGACAGTCACTATAAGAGAGAACCTAGGAAAATAGAAACGAAGTAATTAAGGGAGCACCGAGGTCATGCAGAGAATTCTACCAGAAATACCTGAACATACCCAGAGTCCCTACCATTTGACTACCCATGAAGACATATGCTAATATTGTGAAGACACAATCTTAGGAGGGAGGTAATGTAACAAGTTTACTTTTTATGACATTTGGATAATGTAGTGCACTGAGGAGAATGCAAGAATGATGTTTGGATGATGTTTGTTATGACAGAGGAGTGACGTAGAGAGTATGAGGACTAATGTAATATATATATATAGGGGTTAGTGTAATAGTACAAACTTAGCTTCATTCTGGTTTATATAATTCTTTCTTAACTCAAACACTGGGTTTGGAGGGAGTTCATAACAGTAATGCTATCTTTTCTGCCCTACCTAATCTTTAGAGGAGTATCCAGGTTGTGAGAACATGTATCATTAAAAACAATGTTCCTAATCCTGTGAGCCTTGTTACAAGGTACCCAGATTATGAGACAATTTATTGTCATTTTGGGCATATCTCTAATAAAGCCATGAGATATATTTCAAACAATGTTGAAAGTATGGAGAAGATCTACTTCCCTAACAAGAAACATATATGCTATGGTTGTACTTTAGAAAAGCTACACCAGTACAGTTTTCCTGAGAATCCTAAGTATTCTAGTGAGACTCTTGGATTGATCCATTCAGATCTCCTTAAGCTCCTTACTTTATCATACTCTAAGTATAAGTAGGTGATTACATTCCTTGATGATTATTCCTTCTGTTACAAAGTTACTTTCTTGTACAAAAAAATCAAATGTTGCAGAAGCAATTAAAGCTGTTTTCTGGCTGTAGTAAAATACTACTTCCCACTCTGTTAAACACCTATATACTGATAATGGGGGAGAATATATGACATTGGAATTGCAATCTTTTCTATATGAACAGGAGATTGTCCATGAGACAAGTATATCACATGTACATTAACAAAATGGTCAAGCAAAATAGTTAAATTAGACATTGCTAGAAAAAGTGCAATCTATATAACTTAAAGCATGCTTACCTGACTTTTGATAGGAGTTTGCTTTTGCAACTGCCACACATGTTCATAACCATACTCCTATTAAATATCTCAAATGAAAAATACCTTAGGAGATCTTCACAGCTGAAAACCTAAAATATTGCATCTCCATGTCTTTGGCTGTAGAGCATATGTATATCTACCCAATGAAGTTTACACAAATAAACTTACACTGTGCTCTGAACTAATAATATTTATTGGGTATGAGGATAATGGCTACAGGTTTATTTGCCATACACAAGAGAATGTTATATTCTGTTCTATTCAAGTCATCTTTGATGAAGGACACTTCCCTAGATGTTTATTCTCTTATCCCAAAAAGAGAAGGTCCTTTAGTAGGCTAATACCAGAGATAAAATCATTAGTATCTGGACCTTTTGGTATAGATAAACCTGCTCTAACATTCTCTCTACCAACACCTATATATCCTAGACCCCTTACTTCTTTAATCCTTTCTAATTTGCCAACTCACTCAAAATCTCTATCTCTCTCTCCTTCACTGACACCACCTAAATGCTTCTCAGTAAAAATTGAAGAGGTTCAAGATGTTGAAGATGAAGATGTTGAGATACATTCCTCAAGCCCATCTTTTCCTGAAGCTAGTCTCTCATAGTATATCTCTTCTCAGGTCCTAACTGTAATATCTCAAAAACAAGGTAATAATCCATAGCTAGAAGAAGATGTTTTTCCTCTGAGATATAACTCATGAGACTAGAGTTTAAGGCAATGTATATGGAGAGAATTGCCATTTCACAGATATCTTGAGATACCCTGAGTGGCGACAATATCTTGGTAAGGCTAATCTAGATATGATACATAGAATGTTTGCAAATATATTCAAGCACAGCCTAATACTATTTCAATTGGAGAAATATACTATTTATATAGTCAATGGGACAATACTATTGAAATAAATAGAATTTGCTATGAAGTTGACTGGGTAAGACAACGACCCATCATAATTGACATAAAGAGAAATAGAATGGATGCTCTACCCCTAGTAGGTAAGTCAGCTATCATAGCTATTACCAACTACATGGTACATTTTACAAAAGAAGAAGAAGCAGAGCATATTTGCTTTCTCTTGGTACTCAGAGCAACTGAGACTTACTCTCTGTCAAAAACCTTTAAAGATATCACTAAATTACAAGCTAACTCTAAGAAGAGATGGCTTGAGTCCTATCTTAAGGAGCTGAAATTGCTCAAAGACAGAGATATTTATGAGATTATGGATCTCTCTAAGAGAAGAAAAGCAGTCAAGAACTGCTAGATATTTAACATCAAGCCTGATGGTTGTTATTGATCTTGTCTTGTTGCTAAAGGATTTTTTTAAGTTGAAGGCATCAACTTTAATAAATTACTATCTCCAGTTGTCTGCTATGAAACTATATGACTACTTCTTGGAATTGCTGTACTTAAAAATTTGGATATTTAAAGCATTGATATCAAAACAGCCTACTTATATGGTGATCTAGATGAGAAAGTCTATATGGAGCAGCCAGAAGATTTCAGACTACCTGGGAGAAAAAACAAAGTCTGGCAACTTTGCAAAGCATTGTATAGTCTTAAGCAAGCTAGCTTCTTCTGGTGGCACATAATGACTAAGTCAATGCTTGCTCTAGAATTTAAGAGATGTAAATCTAATGCTAGTGTATACTACTATCATGACAAAAAGACCAAAGCACTTGTTATAGCTATTGTCTATGTCAATGATATTTGCTTTATGGGTACTAAAGGTTCCTTGCTCCTCAATGAGTTGAAGTAGAAATTTATGGCTAGATAGGAGTATTGTGACCTTGGTGAAACCACAGAGTTCCTAGGCATATACATAAGCTATGATTGTAAAAATCAAAAGATATTTATTGATCAATGTGAGTATTTGAAGAAGGTACTGGCATACTTTAATGTTGCAACTAATCCTACTCATACTCTACTGCCATCTGAGTTTAGCTTTAAACCAAATGAAAAGCAATGTGATCCCAAATTTTGCCAAAAGTACTAATAGCTGGTTGGTTCTCTAATATACTTGATAATTGGCTTGAGACCAGACATTAGCTTTGCAGTTATCAAGTTAGCTCAACAAATAGCAAACCCTTTCAATGATCATTATTGAGTTGGGTTATACCTCTGTAGATACTTGCTTGTCACTTGCAAATATTGGCTAGTCTATAATGGATCAAGCAATTTATTGCTTGTAACATATTCTGATTCTGATTGAGGCCAAGACCATAAGCATTACAAGTTAACTACTGGCTATTTTACTATGCTGGCTCAAGGAATCACTTCCTAGTTAAGTCACAAACAGAAATTAGTAGCCCTCTTCTCTACTGAGGCTGAGTATATAGCACTCTCTGATTGTAGTCACTAGCTCATCTGGACATCAAATCTCCTAAGTGAGATTAGTTTTGATATTCCTGTTTCTCATCTCTATGATGATAACCTTGGATCACTCTTCTGGAGTACCAACCCAGTACAAGAGAAAAGGTCCAAATATATTGATATCTAGTATCACTATGTCAGGGATGCAATAGAGGATGACAAAATCAGACCATATCACATTGATAGAGCTAGGAACCCTTGTCATGAAATGAAACTCTTGTTATTGAATAACATCGAGTTGTCTTGGAAACTCCACTTGCTGGAGCATTTGTTTCAGATATTTACATATAAATATGGGATTGTAGTTACATTTTAAGTTTTTCTGTCTTTTCCTCTTTTCCCCTGTGCTCAATTAATTTTGCTGTGACAATCCTGCTGATATCTTGACTAAGAATCTTGGTCAAATACTGTTCCATCAATTCTGTCCACTCCTTGGTCTGGAGATTCTCTGAACTCTCCTTTTAATTTATATTGTCACTCAATAACTACTACTTTGAGTGAGGGGAAGTGTTAAATTAAAATGATTATTGTACCATGTATTATCATAGATTAATATACAAGCCATACTTACATAAGTGCACTTGCTTCTTTGTCTCAACTGCCATGTCAACAGGACTTTTTTGCTTCTCTCAAGATTTCTCTTTCCTATCAGGCTCACTATCAATATCTGTTGGATAACCTGGTGAGTGGGCCATCATTTGTTTCCACTGTAATTGCTGCTCTCCATCCTTCTAACAAGAGGTTGTTACAGGTTGTTTTATGCCTGTTGGGAATTTTTACAAGAAGTTTTGTGCTTGTCATCCTTTTCCTTACACCTGGCCATAGTTCTCTACTCCTCTAGCAACCATTTCCTATTACTTCATGGTTTGTTATGAATGTATTCCACTCTATATTCATAACATATGACAGGAAGGTAGAGATAGAGGTCAGCCATTGAAAAGCATCAATCCCTAGTTATCAGGATAGTACATCATACCCAGGGCAAATGATGTTCAAAAGATTGCTAATTACTTTATTGATTAGTCTACCTTTTTGTACCCCCACTTATTGATACCACCATGTCTATCTATACCAAGCCCCTTCAGCATGAAGCTCAGGGAGACTTCAATAGAAGCTTAGAGTTACAATTGTATTACATTTGAAGGCCATGCTAAGCTCCACAAAAATATAGTTCAACTACAAGGTGCATGTGTTGAAGAAAAAGGGTTTCCTAATTCAAGATTGATTCGATATCAAATTCAGACCCATGTATATGACAATTTCTTCTTGCATCGAGAGTCTGGCGTTGTGCTGAAGTCCGTCGTTGAACGCGCATCAGTATCTCATCGAGCTGTTCGAAGTTTCGATCATCTTCAGCAAATCTGCGATGTTTGTAGCCCTGAACATGCTGCCAAAAACATTAGGATCATTGCAAGCAATACAAAAAGGACAATCATACTTCGTGAAAGTCATTGAATTTAGA
>Ga0153960_1000086_pt1 | contig 22337 bp, 18 predicted proteins | sample TSFL044MetaG_FD_102274 | JGI IMG/M metagenome (GOLD analysis project Ga0153960, IMG submission 102274) | Attine ant fungus gardens microbial communities from Florida, USA - TSFL044 MetaG | ecosystem: Host-associated > Fungi > Mycelium > Unclassified | place: USA: Florida, Withalacochee...
CCGGTTTCAAACGCAGACTGTGTCTCATCTGGCTGTAACTGAATGATTTCAAAATCTTTATCCGTCAGACCGGACTTCTCCAAACCACGGTATAAAAAGTTATATGCATTGCTTCCTTTTGTCACGGCAACCTTCTTGCCTTTCAAGTCACTAAGTGACTGGGCGGTACTACCGGCAGGTACAATAATCGCAACGTTATTTTTCCCGTCCAGAACTTGCGATACGATTTTAAAAGGAATATTCGCAGCTTGTGCTGCGATAATAGGCATGTTCCCCAGGCTGGCAATATCCAGCTTATTGGAAGCAATCGCCTCTGTCATAGGCGGCCCACTCTGAAACTCAATCCACTCCACTTTGGCTCCTATTTTTTCAAATTCTTGTTCAAACCATTTTTCTTCGCGTGCTTTACCGAATAAGCCGCCGCTTCCCTGAATTCCAATTTTGACGGTTACATCTTTGCTTGTGCCTGAACCACTTGCATTTTCATTAAAACTTTTGGATGCACAAGCCATTGTCAATAAAGACAACGCGAGCACCAAAACAAGAACTAGATGAGATTTTTTCATATAGACCACTCTCCCTTTAATATGCTGTACTTCCTTTTTCGTCTATAGATAACGCTATATACCGCCGCCTACGTCATATAAAGGTTCATCCACCTTTTCGAACTCATTTAGGACCAGTCTTCGCATCTCCTGAAATGCACTGCCTGATCTTTTTCGGGGAAAAGGTAAATCAATCGAAAGAATACTCCGAATATGACCTGGACGCGGATTCATAATGACGACTCGTTCCCCTAAGAAGACGGCTTCATCGAGATCGTGTGTTACAAACAGCATGGTTGTTCCATTACGTTGCCAAATATCAAGCAGTACTTCCTGCAAATGAGACCGAGTAAATGCGTCGAGCGCTCCAAAAGGCTCATCCAGCAGCAATACATCCGGGTTACGCAGCAATGCTCTGGCAATGGAGACGCGCTGTGCCATACCTCCCGATAATTCGCGAGGATATGATTTTTCAAACCCTTTTAGCCGAACGAGTTCAATCAGTTCCTCCACCTTTCGCCGGACAACGGGATCTCTAAGAGAAAGATTGGCTGCAATATTCTTCTCTACCGTTAACCATGGGAATAGGCGGGGCTCCTGAAAAATGAATCCTTTCTCTATGCTGGGGCCTGCAATCGGTTTACCGTTAAGCAAGACGGTTCCCGTATACTGCGTATCTAAGCCAGCCACAATTTTAAGCAAAGTGCTTTTGCCACATCCGCTCGGACCAATGATGGTTACTAATTCACCTTTTGGAACGTTGAGCTGAATGTTGTTTAACGCAATGATCTCGCCTACAGGGGCGGCAAACGTTTTGTTCAGGTCGCTGATCATAAGCATATCCCCAGACATTAAAGACACCCTTTCGCATTTAATCAATAATACTTACATGTTTACTTGGTTTTGTAGCAAAAAAAGAGATTTACCCATTCCCACAGCATATAGAGCGGTGCAGTGTAAATCTCAGCGTTTGCAAATCAACAAAGTGAATTTCGGTTCGTTTTGTTATACGCTATATTATCAATACCATTTCTTACCTGTCAAACATTTTTTTATTTATGTAACTTAAATCGTTATTTCCCTCGAATAGACCAGCGGTTGATACCACTGTTTCTGGTTCCATAAAAAGTCGAACAATTTTTTGGGGATCAATATCTACTTGTATTTCATAACCCGGAGCAAGCTGCAAGGTCAGGCCTTGAATCAGACTTACAAAATAAAACGCAAGTTGTCGAGTATCTCCCTGTATGATGCTGCCCGACTCTTGACCTTGGCGAAAAATCTCTGCCAAAGGTTCCAGATTGTCAGTAAATCTCTGAGTTGCAGCTTGTTTTATTTCGGTGCTGACCGCCTGATTCGTTCGTATACTTTGGAGCATGATGGTGAAGGCCCAGTTACTCTCGTTTGATAACCACCCTTTGCTAATCTCGAATAGTTTTTCACGAGGATCTATATCCATGTCTGCTATTTGTGTAATCGTCCTTCCATACATCGTTTGTCCTCGAAGCAGAACCTCACTGAAAATTTCGTCCTTCGATGTAAAGTAGGTATAGATATTGCCTACGCTAAGTTTTGCTTCCTTGGCGATATCTTTAATATTGGTTGAATCAATCCCACGTTTCGCCATGGTTTGTAAGGCTGAATTTAAGATATGCTCAATGCGTTCCTTTCTCATTTGTTGGTCCTTCAGAATGTTTCTGGGTGACATTTGAATCCTCCTCCGTCTTATTACCAATTATTGATCTATGACTATTAATTCTAGGCCCAGTTACCGTTACGAAACACAGGCTCCAAGTCCCCATTTGCAAGTTCTCCATCAATATCCATATTAGCCGATCCAATCATAAAATCGACATGAATGAGACTTGTGTTTACACCGTTTGCCGCCTTCTCCATTTCAGTCATCTCGTTCCCTCCCTCAAGACAGAAGGGATAAGCATTACCAATCGCGAGATGGTTGGATGCATTTTCATCAAATAGAGAGTTGTAAAAAACAAGGCCTGATTCCGAAATAGGAGAATGATGGGGTACCAATGCAATCTCGCCCAGATACGCCGCGCCCTCATCAACGCTGATTAGTTTTCTTAGCACTTCAATCCCTTGCGCTGCTTGAATATTAATAATTTTACCGTTTTCAAACTTCAAGGAGAAATCATCGATTAGATATCCTTCATAACTTAGCGGCTTGGTACTGTGAACCGTGCCGTTCACCCCCTGCTTTAACGGGGCAGTCCATACTTCTTCTGACGGAATGTTTGCCAAAAATGAAACACCCTTTTCGTTGATGTTATCCGCATCACTAACCCAGATATGTTTAGGAGACAATTCTATCCGCAGATCGGTACCGGGTCCACGGTATCGAAGTGCTCGATACTTTTTACGATTAAGCTTCTCTGTCTTGTTTCTAAGCAGTTGAAGGTGTGTCTTCCATGCCTCGACCGGATCATCCGAATTAATCCTCGTAACGTTAAAGATAGCTTCCCACATCTTATCAATCAAAAGCTCCTCGGCAACATCAGGAAACACCTTGGCAGCCCAAGCCGTTGATGGAACCGTAACTATAGACCAACTGACCTTGTTTGACATGCCGTAGCTGCGAAATTTGGATAATGCCTTACCTTTGGATGCATTCAAATTCATGATCCGCTGTGGATCTATTCCGTGCAGCAGATCGGGATTGGGTGCAGTGATTGTCAGGAAAGCAGCATTATTTTCGGCAAAAGTCTCCCATCCGGCTGCCCGGAACGTCGGATATTCGTGGAACACCGAATCCGGTGCAAGTTCATACTTCAAACGCATAATCTCATCGTCGCTCCAATCGATATACACATCATGAGCGCCGGACTCATAAGCATGTTTTACAACTATTCGAACAAACGGAGCAGCCGATATTGGCGCGGTTATAACAAGCGTTTGTCCCCTCTGAATATGAACACCTACGTTGACCACAAGTGCTGCGTAACGCTGCAATTTTTCAAGAAAGTCCAATCGCATTCTCCTCCTATTAAAATTAATATCAATAGTATGATTATTACTGTTCATGAGCCATCATATCTTGTAATTGGAACTCTATGAAAATTTTGCTATACTATTTTATGCTAGATTAAGATTCAGATGAGATGCAATTCTACTATATTTGATGAGTTGGAGGAATGCAAAAAACATGTTACATACACGAATAGGAAAAACTGCTGCTGCCACTATTCTTGCCATATCCTTGCTCGGAACTACTGCAAACCTTAATGATGCCTATGCTGCACCCGCCATTTCGGTCTTGCTGGATGATGTTCCTCTGACATTCGATGCAGCCCCTCAAATTGATAAAGGTGTTACCTATGTCCCTTTTCGGACAGTTGGAGAAGCCCTGGGAATTAGCATTACCTGGAACAGTAAAACGCAAACCGTGAAAGCGATTGGAAAAGTAAAAGGTCAGGCGACGGAAGTCCTGCTTCAAGTGGGAAGCACTACAGCAACCGTCAATGGAGAAAAAGTTAAGCTTGCAGCGCCACCTGTTCAACGGGAAGGTCGTGTGCTTATTCCACTCAGTTCGTTCAGTAGTCAGTTCGGTGTTGATGTAGGCTGGAACCAGTCAACTCGTACTGTTTCTCTTGTTTCACCTCAACGTGAAATGCATTTAAGAGCTTTCTATGCGCTGCAATCCTATAAGGAAATCGATTTGGTGTCATCCATGAACTCGGTCGCTTTTGGCTGGAGTCGCATCGATCGTGAAGGTCAATTTACGCTTCAGGGTGATGAGTATCAAATTCCTGCTGCTGCCGGTGACGTTACACCTCAATCCATCGTTGCTGATGCAGCGAATCAGAGTATTAAACCGTATCTTATGGTTTATTCCTTGGATGGTAACGGAGAACTGACCAAGGTGCTGAGTGACAGCAGCATGCGTCAGAAATCCATTGAGGGCATAACTTCTGCCATAGCTGAGAATGGTTTTGGAGGCGTAGTGCTTGATTTTGAAGGACTAGGTTTTAAGCTGGACGCTGTAGAACAACAGAAGCTGCTGAACAATTACGTCAAGCAATTGAAAGATTCCTTGCCTAAAGACATCGCTCTATCTTTGGCCGTACCTCCATTAAATAGTGCATATAAAGGTTATGATTACAAGACGCTCGCTTCGTTGGCAGACGACATCATCATTATGGCGTACCAATATAATCCGGTCGGCACCAAATCGCAGGTTCCCGAGCCGAACAGTCTTGTGGACCAGGCCATCCAGCTTGCGTTAGATGCTGGCGTTTCCAAACAAAAGCTACTCCTCGGTATCAGCTTAAATAGTGAAACCTCATCTTCCATAGATGATAAACTGGGTCTTGCCAAGCGGTATGATCTCAAAGGAGCGGCCTTCTGGCGCCTTGGATTATTCCGTACCTACAATAATCAGATGGAAGGCGCTGTCAATGCCTCTGTTGTAAAAGAGTAAGGAATTTCGATATTCTTGACTCCATCGCCTTTCCACACACCAAAAAAAACGAACCGAAATCTCTGGATGCTGACAAGAGATTTCGGTTCGTTTGTTATAGATTTATCTATGCGTTCAATGAGGAAGGTTCATTTCTGTGAGTTGCACTGAGTACCAGATCTTTTTGATAGGCAAGTACCTGATCCCAGTCCCCGTGGAAAATCGGTATCCGATAGTACCCAACTCTTTCATAAAGGGCAGCCGCCTCAGGCTGCTTGGGGCCAGTCTGAAGCTTCAGGTTGGTGTAGCCGAATTCCAGCGCAAGACGCTCTGCTTCGGCGAGAATGGCCTGTGCCACACCCTTGCGACGGAAATCCGAACGTGTATACATGCGCTTAACTTCCACGGATGTATCATCAAGGGGTCTGATGGCTCCGCAGCCTACCGGATATCCATCCAAACGCGCGACAATAAAGGCTGCTCGCGGTGTCTCCACATCGGATGGCTGAAATCCCGCCGTCCCATCGCCGCCATATAACAATCCCAGTTCTTCGCTTAGCTCCTTGATTAAAAGTTCCGAATCCTCGCTTCGTATATCTTCGGCAGCTGCAAGCACGATTGACGACATTGCGTAAAACCCCTTTCCCTCATTGGATTTATTGGATTTTGTGATTTATATAAATTATCACGAACAGGTCCTGAGCGTCAATTCCCCCATCGATTGAATATTTCAATAAGCAAACTGACGAATAGATTTACAGCAAAAAAGCCGCCAGATTGGCGACTTTCTGGATAAGTATATGTTTACAATTGAACGGATGCATAGGATTCCAAGCCCTGCTTACCCTTCAACCACATCGGCTCGCAAATCCGTTGCAACCTCGATCATTTGCGGAACGACAGCTTCATTGACAATGGCAACATACAGATCTCCCATATACAGGCGAAATGGAATCTGTTGGTTCTCATACGTCCACATAAAGAAATCCCCATCGATAGACATGACACTCTCTGCTCCCTTGACGGTAAGAACAGGTGAGTACGTAAAGTCCGGTTTGGATGCAAAATACTGTTTGCATTCTTCCAAGGAGATGGATTGCTCCGGGTTATTATCTTGCATGGATCGAGTGATCCGAAAACGTTGATTCATGAAATATGCCTCCAATTAGAATTTGTGCAATACGTGTCCCAGAATTTCGATGCCCTTCACAATTTGCTCATCGGAAGGTGTTGAGAAATTAAGTCTGATCGCATTGCAGGGTTCGTTCTCATCGACGAGAAAAGCAGTGCCTGGAACAACCGCAACACCTTCCGCAGCAGCTGTCTTGGCATAATCCAGCATCGGGATATGTGCCGGGAGATCACACCAGAGGAACAGTCCTCCATCCGGTTGAGTAAAGGTAATGGACTCACCCATATGCTCCTGCAGCTTGTCAATCATCAAGGCAGACTTCCTGCGATAAATCGCACGGATACTGCTGATATGCTCTGCATAGTTATACTCAGTCATGAACTTGTGTGCCAGAATCTGCGGCAGCATGGCTGTATGTACGTCCTCTCCCTGTTTGGCAACAACCATCTTCTGCACAACCTCGGAAGGAGCCAGAACATAACCAACACGCAGGCCAGCGGACAGAATCTTGGAGAAGGAGCCTACGTATATGACCAGACCTTCATCGTCCATCGACTTAATCGTCGCTACATCTTCTCCGCGAAACCGAAGTTCTCCGTAGGGGTTATCTTCCAGAATCATGACTCCATACTTCTTGGCAAGATCATAGATTGCCTTGCGTTTCTCCAGGCTGGTGGTAAAACCTGTAGGGTTTTGGAAGCTCGGAATGACATAGATCAGCTTTACATTCTGCTCAGTTTGAAGGGCTTGCTCCAACTTCTCGATATCCATACCATCCGTCTCCATTGGAACGCCCACCAGGTTTGCTCCTGATGCCCGGAAAGAGTTCAGTGAGCCGATAAAGCTTGGGCTCTCACAGATAATGGTATCCCCTTCATTACAGAATACTTTACAAGCGAGTTCAATTCCTTGCTGTGCTCCAGACACGATGAACAGTTCGTCCGATGCTTTGCCTGTGTCAAAGCCTGTCTTCAGATGTGTAGTCAATGTATCCCGCAGCGGGGCATAACCTTCGGTAATTCCGTATTGCAGTGCTGTTACCGGGTCCTGTTCCAGAATCGATTGGGTGAATGTGCGAATCGCCTCAATAGGGAAAGTCTCCGGAGCTGGATTTCCCGCAGAGAATGGAATTACATTTTGACCCGAAGAAGCCTTCAGAATTTCACGAATGATGGATGGCTGCAATGCAGCAATCCGGTTGGAAAATGAATAGTTCATCTTAAAATAATGCCTCCCGAATTCAAATCAGACTCTTGTCTCTATAGCTACAATTAGATTCTATTATACGAGTAATTGGCAGATTTCTAAACGGTCTCGACAAAATTGGCAGAGAAACAACAAAAAGAGGCTGACATAAGCCGCCCCATACTCCTATGGATTTTACTTTATGGATGTCAATTTGCTGCCATCTATGATCGATGGACAAGATTGATTTCCGATAACCGTGTTGCCTTTACCAGATAAGTCGCCAGACCAGGGACCATCCGGGCCAAACCAGGATAGAATTTGTTTGTTTTGGCAAAAGCCAGCTTCTGAATCCGTCGTGCACGCCGGAGCAGTCGGGAGAATTCGAGATGGGCTTCCTTCGAATACCCGTGCTGCCACTGCGTAAAGCTGATTTTCCTGTGAAGATACCTGTCAGTCCATTCAGCACACAGCAGTGAGGAACGAAGCGCAATGGACATCCCGTCACCACACAAGGGAGGGATCATCAGCATGGCATCTCCAATATGAGGATATTGGGACCACGGTTCAGGAACATTGGATAGATGGAGTGGTGCAATCGAGACCTGTGTTCCTGGAACTGGACTTCCTTCGGCAAGCCTCGCTGCCAATCTTTCGTTGGTCAAAGATGCAGCCTGCAAAATATCCTTCACAGACTTGCCGCTTCCCCGCACCGTATCAAGGGTCAGCAATGCAGCTACATTTGTGATACCCTCCTCAATCGGTGAAATACCGACATACCCTCCCTTGCAAAAATACAACTCTACCCGTGGCGGGATGGTGATGCCCCGATAGTGCGATTTTACACCAACATATGCTGTTTTATCCCGCAGCTCTGCTGGCGAGGTCATCCCGCGCGGCTTCTTCGAGCCATAGGCTCCGATAACGGTTTTTGCTCTATACTGAACCTGGTTATTTCCTTGTTTGGCTTCGACTTCATAGCTATAATCATCTAACTGCCGAATGTTGGTTATCGTTGCCCTCGTAACAATTTCAACGCCTGCGGCTGTGGCCTGCTCGTGTAAAATCCGATCCAGCTCATATCTGCTAATGCCATAAGCCAATCCCGGCAAAGGTGCCACGATCTCCCCGCCCTGAGGCATAATGATCTTGGCATGATCCAAGATACTCGGCTTTATCTTGTGCTCACTAAGGTTGATCCCCAAATAATCCAGCATTTCCGTTGTCTCTGGCGACATAAACTCACCGCATGTTTTGTGACGTGGAAACTCCTGTCGGTCGAGCAGCATTATCCGATGCCCCTGCCTGGCAAGCTGCAAGGCGCAGGTACTGCCGGCAATTCCCGCTCCGATGACTATGGCATCTATTCGTATAGACATGTAAGAACCCCCGCCTTTCATGATCCATTTATGATAACTGCCTATTGATGTAATGATGTTATGAGGACACTACATGGTTGGGAATCACGACAGAATAGCGGAACAAAGGCTTCCATTCATAGCTTATCGTGTCGTGGTTCAACTGCAGTTTCAAATCCCGCCAATCCCTTCCCGTAAAGCCTTTTGCAACAGACAGCGGTCCATCATGACGAATATACCGATTGCGAGAGATCATTCGAGTGGTTATCCAGACAGCAGCATAGGATATGGGATGCCGATGGATATCGTTAATGACAACGCCATATTTGGAGGCACGCAGCATATGCGAGACCATCTCAACGAGTTGCTTTCCTTCAAAATGATGGACAAATTGCGATCCGGTCACAATGTCCGCTGAGGCATCAGGTAATTCCCTGACATCGGCACGTCGAACCTTGATTCTCGGTTCATTCCGGAAAAGGTTTCTCGCTTCCTCACATGCCTCCTCTGTCAGATCGACCAGAGTAATCTCAAGCTTAACGCCCTTCTGGTCCGCCCAGCGCAATAACTTCTGGTTTACATCGCCTGAACCTGCTCCCACATCCAGAAGGGTCAGCGTAGTTGGACTGCCAATCGCCTTCCATAACTTCTCCACCCCTGCACGAGTTGGAGCGGGAGCAGCAAATATTTTGTTCAGCCGTCTCAAATGTTTGAGCGCTTCGCTCAATTCTTCTCCCCCCATGGAGAAATCGTCCATCAACTCGTCTTCCCTTGCCCGTACGGATAGTGTTCTAAAGAAGGACATGATCCCGCTCCTTTACAGCTATATATTGTGAACAATTTTTTCACCAGTTAACAATTATCCCCTCAACATAGCCTTATAATCGATAGAGCTGGGATATGTTATTTTACGAAGAATTATCCAATCTCAGAATGCTTAATTTCATTGCACCGTAGCCTACATATTGTTTTTTTACGGGGCAAACAAACGAATTCTCAGCAAAATGGATAGCAGACTTAGTATGAGAATCTTTCATAAGAAAAACGTCACGCTTAACCTTTGTGAAATTATAAAAAAAGTCGCCACCAGGGCGACTTCATACGGTATAACGTTTCCCTGCTTATAGCGGAGTAAACAATGCTAAGCTATTTTTTTAACATTTTCCCCTGACTCTCATTATCGTTGGCATTTTCTTTAAAATAAATTTCGTTCAGAACGTTGACACGAACGTTGATATTGTGCTCAAGCTTCGGAAACCACTTGGTTTTCCATTCCTTTAACTGTTCCTCCGACATCTTGGGACGGAATATCATGCCAATCCCTAGTACATCCGATTTTAAGGAATGAATCTTTCTCACGGTTTGATTGAATTGTCTGCTCAGTTGTTCCTTCATTTCTTTCTCAATCACCGCGTTGCCTTTTCCTTCAGGACTTTCAGTAATGACCACGTCAAGAGTAACATCTGTCCGGATGGAAGGGCCTTTTTCCGACCACTGGGTCGAGTGTTTGGTTTTGGCGTCCTCAATAAGAACACTCGTGTTCTGAGCCACTTCAATGGTTCCCCCTGAATATTTTCCTTTAAATAAATTAAACAAAAGGGTCTCTTCCTGATTCAGCGTGCCTACCATGCGGTCCTCCCGCATGACGGCCGTGCCTTCAAAGGTGAACAAGGTGCGAATGCCGTTTTTGAGCATCGGGATGGCCATATCTTCCGAATAAGAATTTTGGTTTTGATAGGCTTCCCATATTCGGACGATGGATTGATTGGGTGTCCACCCTGCATTCTGGTTAAAAAAGTCGTATGAAGAAATTTCAGGTGTTGGCGAGATTTGATGATACATCGTTTTCTCAAAATCACCGTTAATAACCCCCACCAAGCCCTTGATCGAAATATCATTGGCTCTCACAGCAAAATTGATGATGTTATCTATCCCCTGCTCTGCGACCTGTCTGTCGATGAGCAACAACCTCAGATGTACCAATTCGATGCTTTTTTCGGAATCCGTACGTATCAAATCAATGGCTTTACTAATGGATTTCGCCTCTTTGTCAAGAATTTGGGTTTTACCTGATGCATCGGGTATTTGAAGAATGATCCTGTATTTCTCCGTCTTCCCCTTCCCCACGCCCATGACAACAGGCAAATATTGTTTGTTAATATCCTTTGTATCCCAACATCCCGGAAGTAATATTATCATGGATAGAGCAACAATCAGAGTCTTTACAGTGCGCATGTTCATGTACTCACCTTCTTTCGCTGCCATTGCGCGGCGAGGAATACAATGATCGGAAAACCGATAACGCTATAAACGCAAAAGAAAGAATTCAGATACAGGTATGAATTCAAAGCGTTGACATCCGGTATCCATAGACTGAACAAGTACAAGGAGAGGCATGACACGGAAAGAACCCATAGTCGGTTGATTTTCGGCATAAATAACTGATGCAGCAGGGACACCAGAATCCAGAGTAAAACGGAGACCTTCAAAACGCCCAGCGCACTTGAGGCCACCACGTAAAAACTCGGAAGCCAATCAAATACAACCCACTCCAGATCAATGGTATCCGACGCCATAAGCATGGGATATTGAAAATTCACTGCGGTCTCCTGACCGAAGACAAGAAGTGGAACATACACAGAACCCAAAGCCAACACAAAAATGATACTGACCGCAGCAGAAGCGTTGCCAAAACCAATCCGTTGTTTGGAGGGGATCATGCCAAGGAACAGGAACCCGGCTAAAATGACGGTACATACATAGAAATCCGAATTGGAGAAAAACGACATCTTGCTGGTCCAGACCGGAAAGATATAACTGATTCTGAAATTTTGGACACTAATCATCATGGAGAAAAAGATGAATGGCATCAAGAGAATACACAATCCGATGCTGGCCCGGATCATTACACCCAGTCCCTTCCATGCAGCGTAGAAACAAAGAACGATGAAGAGAGCTTCTGTCGCTGCTGGAGGGGTTCTCTGAAGTAAAACAGCTTTAATTTCTACCGCTTGGAAATACATGAGCAGTAGTAATTCGATAAACAGAAAGACGAGCAAAGGTAGAACGATTAGTCTCGTTCCCCATTTGCCCAGTGATTCATTACAGATGTCCACCACTGTTTTTCCTGGAAACTGCGACAACGCTTTTAAGTACAACCATAGAACCAGCAGTTCTGCCAAAAAGAGTATCGTTATGGGTTCCCAGTGTCCTTTTGAAGTCGCAGAGATGATCCGTTCAGGGAAGATGGCAAAGATCGAAGCGAGGTGAAGCAGAACAAACATGGTTAGAATCTGGGCTTTATTCATCCGAAGCCTTTCCTTTCACACTTAAACTTAAGTAGGGAACGGAAAATGTACTCAACGAGGCAAAATACAGTATAATCCAAATCATCGCAGCCTCAAGACCCAATATCCCGAAAAAGGAACTGATGAGCATGACAACGTATTTGTACATTCGTATGCCCGTCGTGTTCATATAGCCTGCCAATACAAAGTTAGCAATTGCCGAGGCAACCAGAATAATAATTAATAGATTACTGACGAGTTTGGCCTGAACGATGGCTTGTCCCAACAGAATACCGCCAATCATGGTTATAGTGGGTCCGATGTTCTTGGGAAGTCGAATGGTGGCTTCGATAATCATTTCCAAAAGCAGCATAACCAGCAGCATTTCGATCAACGAAGGATAAGGAACCCCTTCCCTGCTCTTGGCTACCGTGATGGCTAACTGGATTCTTAACAGTTCCGGATTCACCGAATTCAGCACGATATACAGACCTGGAAGCGTAACGGCCAAAAGTGCGCCAATGGCCCGTACGGTTCGCAAAAACACTTGAAACAAATACGGGTAGTTAACGTCCAGTGTTGTTGACCATAGATCCGTGATGATAGCTGGAAAAGCAAAGGCAAACGAAAATTGATCAATTAAAATAACCACTTTTCCGTTCATCAGATTCTGTACCATCTCCCCAGGTAGCTCCGAAGAGATATACGTTGGTGTTATTGAGAATTTTGGATGCCCCAGTATACACATCAGGTCCCTTACCGTAGTCAATTCCTTGTCCTTATTTTGTTCCAGCTTTTCCCGAATAGACGCAATGACCTTGGCTTGGGCAACTCCCTCCAAATACACCATGGCAATTTTCTTGGTAGACCGGGTCCCCGTTTCCCGTCGTTCAATAACCAAATCATCGGAAATCATTTTTTTCCGCAGCAAACCGATGTTTTTATTAATATCTTCTGTAAAAGCATCATACGCAGATTGAAGGGGATTCTCACTCTCCGGTGCGCTGACAGAACGCGAAATGTCAGTATGCTCCGGCTCCATGACAGCTGCCATACCTTCTGTGCTGAACAGAACAAGCTTTCCATGCAAGAGATGCCCGCATATCTCATCCAATGACATGGAGGCCTCTTCTTCAAATGGCCAGAACATATTTTGAAATGATCCATTCTCACTACCACTCGCCGCCTGGTTAAGTGCAGACAATGTTGTTGGAAGATCGACAAGGGTCTCCATGTAGTACGCTCTGAATTCCTGATCCGCGATAACCACTTTCTTGTTTAGGAAATCCGAGCTCTTTTTGAAATGGTCATGGAGTTGCTTTTCTATATCGTAAAGATCTTGTTCATGGATTCTCTGCAAATTTTACCACCTCTTCTGAAGTAGTATGTCGTTAAGAAAAAAAGTTTATTCAGAAAATCACCTTCACTTTCCCTCCCCAATTGAAGTTAATGCTGGGTTTATTTAATCGATCCTGAGATAAATTATGTTGATATTTTTGAACTGGAAACCAAAATTTAATATAATGTTGTAATGCACCAATGGTGGGAGGATAGACTATGAACAAAGAGGAACAGGTCCTGTTGGGTTTCAGGGACTTATATAACAAGCTGGTTTGGCTTAATAAAGATAAGATGGAAGAAAGTCTTAAGGGTTATAAGCCTTCTGAAGTACATTGCATCGAATACATTGAAAAAAATGCAGATTCCAATGTAACAAAGCTTGCGGAATCCTTCTATATGACTCGAGGTGCGATAAGTAAATTAACGAAGAAGCTCATCGAAAAAGGCCTGATCGAAAGCTACCAGAAGTCGGATAACAAAAAAGAAATCTACTTTAGGCTTACGGAGCAAGGGAAAGTCATTTATCAAATCCATGAGGACCTGCACAACGAGTTTCACGAACGAGACAAAGCCGTATTTGAACAGGTAACCGATGAGCAATTCGACAGTATGCTTAGATTCGTGAACAAGTACAATCGGCATCTGGATGCAGAAATAAAGAAGCTGGGTACAGATCTGAAGTCGGAATAAATCTGAACAATGAAGTTGAATTAAATGCAGCCGGACTCTATTTGAAAACTGGCTGTTTTTTTATTGTTATTATTTTGTTGACAAGGAAACAAAGTGGCTGTACGATATTAATGTTTCCAAGGAAATAAAATCACGGCTTTTGAGGGGAGAATTGAATGTTTAAATTTCGATTACGATCACAACATACACAGAACACAGAACAAACCATAGACAAACATGCTTTATTATTCGGTCTGATCTCTGTGTTTCTTTGCGGAATAGGCTTCAGTATAATCGCACCTGTTGTCCCATTCCTAGTACAGCCTTATATAAGCAGTCCTGGACAACAAGCTATCGTTGTTACACTGCTGACCTCTGTCTATGCCTTTTGCGTATTTTTTGCGGCTCCCGTACTTGGAGCTCTGAGCGACAAATATGGCCGGCGTCCATTGCTCCTGGTATGCCTTTTGGGTTCGGCAATCGGATACTTGGTTTTCGGCATAGGTGGAGCTCTATGGGTACTCTTTGCGGGGCGTATAATTGAAGGTATAACAGGCGGGAGCATAGGCACAATTTTCGCATATTTTGCGGACATCATCCCACCGGAACAGAGAACCAAATACTTTGGATGGGTGAGTGCGGTTGTAGGTGTAGGCACCGTTATTGGCCCGACTGTAGGCGGATTGCTCGCCAAGATTGATTATTCTGCACCCATGTATTTTGGAGCAATCATAACCTTGGTGAATGTTATGTATGGATTCTTTTTTATGCCTGAGAGTCTTGACAAGAAAAATAGACTGAAAGAAATTACATTGGCAAGACTTAATCCATTCATACAACTTGCAAATCTGCTTTCCATGAAAAACTTAAACAGATTACTGATCTCAGCGTTCTTACTTTGGATACCCAACGGATCTTTACAGGCCGTTTTCTCACAATTCTCAATGGATACTTTCAATTGGAAGCCTGCAATCATCGGACTTATGTTCTCGATTATGGGTGTCCAGGATATCATCTCACAAGGTCTCATCATGCCCAAACTTCTGAAAAGACTTAGTGATAAACAGATCGCCATTCTTGGAATGATTTCAGAGATTATAGGTTATAGTCTGATCGCACTATCTACTTTGTTCTCATTCTATCCACTGTTTATCGTCGGCATGTTTATCTTTGGTTTTGGTGATTCGATCTTCGGGCCTTCCTTCAATGGCATGCTCTCCAAGTCTGTCGATTCTAGTGAACAAGGCAGGATTCAAGGGGGTAGCCAATCTATTCAGGCTTTAGCAAGAATTATTGGTCCTATTATTGGAGGTCAAATCTATGTATCACTTGGTCATGCTGCACCCGCCATTATGGGTATAATCCTTATAGCAGCGGCAATACCTGTTTTGTATAAGCGAACGCAAGTAACTATATAAATTTAAATGCCGGGTTTCAGAACTTAGATACAGGTTCTGAAACCCTATTTGTCTATAGTCCGGAATGTCAATTCAATTAGTCTGCCTTTCCAAACTCCAGTACATAAATAGATGAAGGACGTAATACGTAACCTTGCTGCCAATTCTCGGTCAAAACACTCCGTTCTGTGCACTTGATATGATCGGGTTGAAAGACGGAATTGATGTTATTGTGCGAATCGCTGGTAATCTCATATAAGGTCCCCTCTTCGTTCGCATCGAAAGCTTGTAAATCCAGCTCAACCCGTATCTCTTCCAAGCTTCGGTTCACAATAAATATGGTGACCCTGCTGCGATCATCATTCGTTCCGGCTACAACATCCAGATCGGGGAGTGCGTCCAGCTCTACAGGCGTTTTTTGGTTTGAAGCTACAGAGAATGTTCCACATTCAGCTTCTACGGGTAGGATATGATGAATATCCCGATTGGCGTAAAGCTTTAATACTTCATAGGTTGGGGTTCCATAGATCGTGAGCGGCTGTCCACTCCATCCAGCCTGCTTCCCCCGATATTGATCGGCATAGAAATCCCCGACACGGATGCATCCCCCGAGCCAACCATTGACCAGATCAGAGAAACTGCCGATGTGCACGCAATCGCTGCAACGAATCATTTCATTCAGATTGGCCGCATTCGCCACGGCTGCTCCCAGGGTATGCTCGTCTGGCACTCCTTTTCGCACAGTGTTTGGATAATACATCGTGTTATATTCAGTGATAGCCAGCTTCACATGCTGATGTTTGATGTCGGAATGAATGACCTCCATTGTCTGGTGTATATAGTACCGGGTCCACTCGGGATAACTAGCCATTGCTTTGTATCGATCCTCAGCTTGCGTATCCCGATTCATGCCAAAGGGACCGTAGCCATGGTACAAATGTAACGTTAGATAATCGATATGTTCCCCGGCGAGAGCAAGCACGGTTTTATTCCAATCCTGCTCGTAATGTCCACAGGCCAGCAATACAATGGAAGGATCTGATTCCTTCATCGTCTTTGCAAACTGTACAGTTCGCCCCGCAAATTGTTCCGCAGAGCAAGCACCCACTTGCCATTGTCCCCAAACCTCGTTGCCGATCTCCCAATACTTGACATGATATGGTTCCGGCGATCCATTCTTCGCCCGAAGGGCTCCCATTGGGGTATCTATACTTCCATTACAGTATTCAATCCATTGGGCGGCCTCTTCAGGTGTACCCGATCCATCGTTCACACAAATCAAAGGTTCCACTCGCAGTTCGTGGCAAAAGCGGATAAATTCATCCGTTCCGAAATACTTGCTGGTCCATCCTCCCCATGCCTCGTTGTACATGACAGGTCTCTCCAGAACCGGCCCGATGCCATGCTCCCAGTGATAGGCACTAATGTAGTTCCCTGCGAGTCTCATCATGCCTGCGTTTAGCTCTCTGGTCATCTCTACTACTTCGCGTTTTACCAGGGCAATATGATCCACAGGGAGTAAAGACACATGATCCAGCCAGAGCATACCCGTGGAGACATGATCGATCCATCTAGGATGCGCCGCCGGAACATACACCCGAATTTCTGCATCAGGACAAGCACGTAAGATCGTCAGCCGCCCTTCATAATCCCGCCAGTTATGGCTGTCCAATTCGACTTTCAACTGACCAAACACTTCTTCCGTACGTCTATCGACCACCTCCACCATCAAGTATTGGAGTTCGATGGAGGCTCGCGCAACTATACGCACGGTGTAGTCCACGGGCCCTTTCAAGGCGGATTTTTGTGCAATCCCGGCATATGCTTCATCATCACTAAAGATACGAATACGCTGAGCGCGGCCCGAGTGTCTGGGGGCTGGAGCTTCCATCGCATATTGTGTATTTCTCCCGTTGGTGTAAGCATACCAGCTTCCCGATACAGAAGACCTGGATTCAGCCTCACTTTCAAAGTCCATATCCTTCAATGGAAAGGCAAGCATCGCTTCCATATGGTCCCGGATGTCTTCCACAAAATGCCCAAACAAATAAGGGTTGACCGTGTGCTCGCTTACGCGATTACAATCTATACTAATTCTGGCGTTTGATTTCAACATAAGTCCTCCATCATTGTGGTTGATATGGATTTAACCTTTAATCGATCCAATCATGACCCCTTTAACAAAATGGCGCTGCACAAAAGGATACATCAACAGAACAGGCAAACTGGAGACGATAATCACCGCATATTTGATGCTCTCCGCGAGCAAGATTTTGTCTTCCAATCCAAGGCTGCCATCCACGGCATCGGATTGGCTGATCAGCAAAATTTCGCGCAGTACCAACTGAAGCGGATGCAGATTTTCGTTACGAATATAGATGAGCGCGTTAAAAAAAGAATTCCAGTGGCCTACGGCATAGAACAGCACCATTACGGCCAGAATCGGCTTGGACAGGGGCAGGATAATGCTCACAAGCAGCCGCCAATTGGAGCATCCATCCATGTGGGCAGCTTCTTGCAGCTCCCAAGGAATACTCGACTGAAAATATGTTCTCATTACGATCAGATTGTACGTGGCGATTGCGCCGGGAATGATCAGAGCCCACATCGTATCCACCATGCCCAGATTTTTGACCAATAGATACGTTGGAATTAATCCGCCACTGAAAAACATCGTTAGCGTGATGAACACCATGATTACATTACGTCCAGGAAGGTCAGGTCTGGAAAGGGGGTATGCGGCCAACACGGTCATGATAATGTTAATCACAGTGCCCACGACCGTATAAAATATTGTATTACGGTACCCCAGCCAAATCTTCTCGTTGTGCAGAATATTTGTGTAGGCGTCCAACGTCAGCCCTTTGGGCAATAACCAGACTTCTCCGTTCAATACTTTCGTGGGATCACTGAACGAAGCACTCACGATAAAAATCAGCGGGTACAGCACAGCGATGATAATAATTGAGGCTATGATGTATATGATTACATCGAAAATCCGTTCATTGGAACTGGCTTGTAATGTCGCCTGCTTGGACATGGGATTTTGCCCTCCTTTACCATAAGCTCGTCTCAGACGTCTTCCGCGCAATCCGATTGACCAGTAAAAGTAACAGCAGATTAATGATTGAATTAAAAAGCCCGATAGCAGCTGTATAGCTGTATTCTCCCTTGAGGATACCTGTCGTATAGACAAACGTTGAAATGACGTCGCTCGATTCCAGATTGAGATTGTTTTGCATCAGCAAAATTTTCTCAAACCCGATGTTCATGAAATGACCGATATCCAAAATAAGCAAAATGATGACGACCGGAGCGATGCCAGGCAGCGATATATGCCAAATGCGCCGCAACCTTGATGCTCCGTCCATCTTGGCAGCTTCATACAGGTGCGGATTCACTCCGCTCAAGGCTGCAATATAGATGATGGATTGCCAGCCCATGTTTTGCCATATATTCGAACTGATAAAAATGGTTTTGAACCAGCCTGCTTCTTCAAGAAAACGGATTGGTGTACCTCCAAATGCCTCAATCAGCAGATTGACTGGCCCCGTATGAGGCGAGAGAAACACATTCAGTATGCCAACGATAACGACCACTGAAATAAAGTGGGGAATATACGTAATATTTTGCAGCCACTTGCTGAAGGTTTTATTGCGAATTTCATTAATAATTAGGGCCAGCAGAATCGGAATCGGAAAAGCAATCAATAAGGAGAACAAGTTAATGGATAATGTATTCCATAGAAGTCTCCAGAAATAATAGGAATCAAAGAATCGTTCGAAGTGGCCAAAGCCTTCCCAGCTGCTGCCCAGAATCCCTTTAGCCGGATTGAAATTTTTGAACGCAATTTGCAGTCCATACAACGGGGCATAGTGGAATACCACATACCAAGTGACTGGCAATAGCAGCATAAGGTACAGGTCCAATCTTTTGCCCATTTGCCTTAACAGGCCTGAACTCTTTTTCGGATGGCTTCGTGGCATCGTCATCGTTGTATCGGTTTTGACGCTTTTCATAGGCAATTGCTCCTCATCCATGATGTTTCAGCATTATTTCTGCATCTTGTCAAAGGCATCCTGATACAACTTCTCCAGTTCCTCAACTCTCATCTTTTTGAGCGTTGCCTGGAATTGCTCCCACTTGTCAAAACCGATTGCACCCACAATAAATTTTGTACTCTGTTCTTCGTAATATTTATCAATATCATTTCGCAGAATGTTGACTTCCTGCGCAGTTTGCTCATCAAACATTGGAGCTGCATAGCGGATTTTTGGCATGAACGGATCGAGCTTTTGCTGCGCCTCCTGTACCTGAGGCGGATTGATAAAAGAAGCCACCTGTTCACTGATCAGATGTGGCGCGCCTCCGCCGGCATAAGGCGTAATTTTCGCCTGGTTACTGATTTCTTTCAGGAAGTCCTCTTTATAGTAAGGAATGCCGTCCTTCATCTCGTAATGCTCGCCTTCTCTTCCGAATCGGAGCAGGGTAGAACCCTCGTCACTGTAGAAATAATCAATCCAACGCATTGTAACTTCCGGATATTTATTGACGGATGTGATAGCAAAGGCTCCAAAATCTCTGGCGATTGGCAGAGCCTGACTTTGCAATCGGTCACCTTGCGGACCTTCCAGTGGGGCAATACCGGTATATTGGTCTTGGATCGACAAGAAGTTATTGTTCGTCTGGTCAAAGAAAAAACCTGTATTTCCTGATCCCTGCTTGGCCAGATATTGCGCTTCTGTGTGTGAAAATATTTCCTGGTCCAGCAGCTTTTCCTTATACAGCTTGTTTAAGTACATCAGCATTTCTTTATTCTGGTCACTGCCCATCCAGATGCTTACTTTGTCATTTTCAATATTGATGTTATAGCCGAGCTGTGAATCCAGGCCGAATGATCCGCTCATCGCGTTAACCACAGCCAATCCAACACGAGCTGTCATCGGAAGTTCATCCTGTTTGCCGTTTCCATTCGGGTCACCATCACGGAAGGCAAGCAAGACGTTGTAAAGTTCTTCGGTGGTCTCCGGCACTTTCAGATTCAGCTTGTCCAGCCACTTCTGATTGATCCATTTCTTATCCGTACGCGCCGCACTTAGCGTAACAATACCCGGAATCGTATAAATGTGGCCCTCTGGTGTAGTAATGCCTGAGCGAATTTCGGGGTATTGATCCATTAATTTCTTCAAATTCGGTGCATATTCATCAATAAGACCTTCCAGTGGGATTAATTGGCCGGCAGAGCCATAACGGATGGCTTCAAGCGGGGAAATGCCTGAACGGAACAAGGCATCCGGCAGTTCATTCGAAGCGAATAACAGGTTTTTTTTCTCCTGAAAACCATCCGTCTGCGCTTCAATGAATTCCACCTTCACATGGCTTAATTTCTCGTAATCCTGGAAAACCGGCATCTCCTTGAAAGGGCCATTTACGGGTGCAATGCGGGTAAACATCTTGAGATTCACCGGTTCGTCCACAATCGGAAACCCGGTCGTATGAACGTCGTTCTTCGAAACCTTTGGTGAAGCTTCGTTATTGCTTCCACCGGAATTGCATCCAGCCAGCATCAAACTGGAAGCGATCATCATCATGATCATATTTCTTCCCCAGCGTTTGCGCATAAAGTTGTGCCCCCCACAATTCTTTATCACCAACGTAATTTGTAAGCGTTCACGGTTGGTGTGTGCTCATTATAATTCACCGGGCATGGAAGGTAATTACAATAATATGACCCTTTACTCCACATATTTTACGAGTTTAGAGTTCGGCTCTTATCTGCTAGTTTCCCAAGTGCAAAGTCGGGAGTTTCGTTTCGTTCTTCCTTTTGCCTGGATTGCTCAAATACGCTTGCGGTGTTAAACCCGTTATTTCTTTGAAAACTTTAAAAAAGTAGTTGTGTGTCGTAAATCCTACTTGCAGGCTTATTTCTTTGATTGAGTATCGGCCGCTGTCCAGCAGCTTGCACCCTGCATCAATCCGAACCTGATTCAGATATTCTGAAAAAGTTCGCTGCGTCTCCTCCTTGAATATTCTGCTTAAATAGGAGGCATTCAGGCCGATTACACTTGCCGCAAGCTCCAATGTGACATAACCGGAATACCTCTCCAGAATGAATTGGATCGTCTGCGTGACATGCCGAGAATAGGAACCGATTACACGATGTTGATTCAGCAAATGAAACAGGCTGGAGAAAAAGGCTTGCAGGCCTTGCTCCAGTTCTCTTATCGTTTTCATCCGGCCAAGCTCGCTTCTTGAAGGCAGATTAGCTACCGCTGGATCTGTAGATGGCAAGCAGGTCCTCCATGCTTTATCACCCGTCTGCATGAGCTCGCTGACAATCATCTGAACCGTATGTGAATGGATAGGCAGGTGGTCTATCGAAGCAATAATAGAGGAAATCAATTGATGTACGCCTTGCTTGTCAAACCTTTCTATGGATAACAGAAGCTGCTTCTGCTCCTCAATGGTCAGTGAAACTCGCTGACTTTGATCGTTTTTATGTGAATGCTTGTCTGAACAAGGAGTTTCAATCTGGGGGGTATGGCTTCTGAACGTTTTCACAGACGAAGATCCATCGAGTGCGTATTCGGCTGAACAGTAACTGGAGGCGAGCTGTGACAGACTGGTGCATATAGGTCCTACTGCGGTTACACTTTGCAGATTCAGGAAGAGTTCCAATGCATGCTGAATCTTCCGCAGTTGCCCGTCTACTTCACGCTGCATGATGTGCTCGCTTCGTTCCCTGAAAGAAAACACGATAACAAATCGCCCTTCCTCAACGTACACTGCTGTCTGCTTATGGATATCACCCAGACTCTGCTGCATCATATCAACGACCTGCTGAACCAGTCCATTGGTCTGCACATCACTGTATGACTCTGTCAGCAGCAGGAACGGAACAATCTGTAAAGCTGCTGTTGCATATCTGGACGCATGCGGATACAGATGATCTTTCTGGGCAAAGCCTTCAAACCCGTACGTTGTTTTCGTCTGTCTTTTGAGCAAA
>Ga0153960_1000087_pt1 | contig 22216 bp, 23 predicted proteins | sample TSFL044MetaG_FD_102274 | JGI IMG/M metagenome (GOLD analysis project Ga0153960, IMG submission 102274) | Attine ant fungus gardens microbial communities from Florida, USA - TSFL044 MetaG | ecosystem: Host-associated > Fungi > Mycelium > Unclassified | place: USA: Florida, Withalacochee...
GGATCGTTGCTCTCTACCGCATCATAGTACATTTGCAAATAGTCGTAGACGTCAATTCCGAAAGCCTGTTCATCATCAGGAATGTAATTAATACGATTCAGATGAGTCTCTCCGTTCAGGTAATCATACAGTTGGTCGAGCGCTACGATTCTATCGAAAGGATAAGCAGAATGCGGCTCGTATTTGTAAAAATAAGTGTGATGATCCGCGGTGAGTCCCTCTCTGAGCAGATGTCGCATGGAATGGATAGCATCCAGGAACTCCGTGAACGGAACCTGTACATTGCGGTAAACTCCCGTATGGTCGAACATGGAAGCATCAAAAAAACGGTTGTCCCAATCGAAACCGTACAGAAAAAGATGATGCGGAAACGGTTCCTGCTGATAGGCCGCCGCTGGTGGTAGCTTCGCTTCGTCCAAAAACACGACACAATAATAGCCGCTGCGAATCTGATCCGCGAAAAATTGGGGCCACGCGTCCAGCGCCAAATGCTCCAGAATCGTATAATTCACAGAGCATGTGAGTAGAAATGGATTATTGAAATTCAGTTCGTTGGGTTGGCCCCGAAAAAAATCGATATAAAACTGTCTGCCATCCTCCAGAAAGGTTTTCTTGCAGGACAACTGAATGAAATTGCTGTAATACCAAGGAATCGTTTCCTCATGTGCACTGGTAATCGAAAGCGTGTAAGCCCACCGCAGAAATCCTTTAAGCGGCGGATTTAACACGGGCAGCTGAACAGCATTCATTCTTTCTCCCCCTTAACTGCTTGCACTGCTATATCCCTTCACAGCCTGTTTCCAGAGCAATCGTATAACTGTGAAGAGTATAATCGAAGCGACCAGCGCCAGTCCTGTATAGAGCCAGCTAAGCTGTCCCAGCAGAAACATTGGTCCGAAATTGGTAATCAGGAACAGCGGAATGACAAAGGTACCGATCCGCCGTACCCAAGTTGGGTATATCGCCATTGGAAAATTGTTGGCGTCCCAGGCGGAATGAGCGATCTCCGATGCAGAGCCCGTCTGAACGAACCGAAATGACAGCAATGCAGGGATAATCATTAGACAGTAAGTGATGATAACGGAGACAAATAACATCAGCATAAACCCGGCTAGCTGGAGAAACGTCAGGGGTATGTCCATGGCATGCCAGCCAATACCAATCATGACGAAGCCAACTAAAATATCGGGGATTGGCAGCGCCAGATCGACATAACGCAAAGTAGCCATGAATTGAAGAGAAACGGGCTTCGTTAACATTAGATCAAGCGAGCCGTCCTTAATATATTCCGGGATTTTCGTAAAATTGGTGAAAAACAGCCCGACATACATGCCTGTCACTACGGTATGCATGCCTATAAATAGAAGCAGCCCTTCCGGTGGTATGCCATCGACGTGAAGATCGGTGCGGAACACAACGAGCACATATAACAGTTTGGCAAGCAGGTAGACGGATTCCACGAGCAGGCTCATCATGAAATTGCCTCGAAACTCCATCTGGGCAATGAGACAATTTTTAATGAACATGCCATACAAATGTGCGTATTTTCTCATGGCTTTAAACATATGGAATCTTCGCTACCCCCCCACCGCTGAATATTTCTTCATGGATATGCGCCACGTTAGACGGGACAGCCATAAGAACAGGAGTATCCACCCGAACTGGATGAGCAACCCTTGATACATCGCCGCCACTTCCGTTTTGCCGCTGAGCACATTGACCGGAAAATAAATGGTATATGGAAACGGTGTGTACTGAAGTGCCTCCACGATCGAATCCCCGAAAATCTCCAATGGGAACATACCTCCGCTCAGAATATTCACAAGCAGACTCGTAATGACGAAAAAATAAGAGATTTCATTTAGATAAAAAGCACTTGCACAGATGCAGTAGGAGATCAAGAAATTGAGCAAAAGCGCCCCCGACAACGTAATGACGAACAAGATCAGCCGTATGACCTGGAACTCAAGCACACCACCGGCAGATGAGATCCAGATAATCCCGACGAGAAGCACCGCTGTAACGCCGTAATAGATCGCCTTCTGTCCGAAAAAGGATACCAGCCGATATCCGAAGTAGCTAACTGGTTTGATCAAATACTTGTTGAGGCCGCCGTTCTTGATATCGTCAACAATCTGGTGCTCGAACTGGGTAGCGATTAGCTTGGATACCAAGCCCGCCAAGATCGTATACAAAATGATTTGATGATATGAATACGAGAATAGAGCCGTTTCCCCGGAATGCTGGTACACCGCTGTCCATATAAAATACTGAACAAGAATCGGAAACGCGGCTCCGAGAAGACCGAGAAAGAAGTGAAAACGGTATTCCATCGATTGCTGCACACCCATCGAAAATACAGCTGTATACAATTTGCGTCCATTCATCCGACGGATTCCTTTTGGTAGAGCATGGAGATACTCTCCTCGATCGGCACATCCTCAATCGTCCAGTCAACAATCGGAAACGAATCGAGCATAGCACGCGACACTTCTTTTAGCCGATGTTTGGGCAGCTCCAGAACAACGCTGTAGTTGTCTGCGCTGATTATTTTTCCGAATTTGGCCAGGCGCTGCTCAGCAACCGGCTCCGAGAACTGCAACTTTACAATTTTGTGCTCGCCAAACAGATCATTAATCTTATGAAGATCTCCGTCATACAGAAGACTTCCTTCGTTAATGATGATTGTCCGCTTGCACAGGTCCTCCACGTCCTTCATGTAGTGGCTCGTTAGCAGGATCGTGGCGCCAAACTGCTCATTATAGTATTTCAGAAATTCCCGAACTCTCTTCTGAGAGGGAAAATCCAGGCCGATCGTTGGCTCGTCAAGATACAGCAGCTTTGGTCGGTGGATCAGAGCGGCGATTAGCTCCATTTTCATACGTTCGCCCAAGGACAGTCTGCGAACCTGTACATCCAGCAAGTCTTGCACATCAAGCATCTCTGATAGTTCGGCAAGACTTCGACGATAGACATCATCCTCCACGTCATATATACATTTGTTCAAATAAATCGAATCGCTGGCTGGAAGGTCCCACCAAAGCTGATTTTTCTGACCCATTACAATGGAGAACAGCCGTTTGAACTCGTTCTTTCGCTCCCAAGGCACATAACCCAGTACGTCAGCTTCTCCGCTTGTCGGATATAGAATGCCCGACAACATTTTGAGCGTTGTCGTTTTACCTGCTCCGTTCGGACCCAGAAATCCAACACACTCCCCGGGGCCGATATCAAAGGAAACAGATTTGACCGCTTCCTTCACAAGTGATTTGCGAGCAAACAGGTTTTTCAGTGAATGTTTGAGTCCTGCTTCTTTCCGGTAATATACGAACAATTTGTGCAGTTCCCGTACACGGATAAAGTCCATCCCCGCTCCTCCTGAATGATTGCATGTTATCCCTTATTGGGCGAATTAAAGTTAAATCGATTAAACTCCGTTGTTATACAGAAGCACACATTTGGAGCAAATCGGTGTCAGGCCGCAGGCCAGAACCTCGCGTTGTTTTCGCAGATCCTCACCGTGGAAAATATCGGCCACACTTTCTTCGTATAAATTACCGACACTGAATTCAGGAAAAAATTTGCATGGATTGACCTTACCGTCTGGCATCACGTCCATCCGATTGGAGATCGAGAAACACTTGGTCCGATTCATGGCCGGCTTTTCGCTTCCCCGAATAAAACCTTCTACCTCTTCGGGTTCCAGCGCAGGCTGATAACGGATACGTACATTCCACACTCGTGAATTAACTCGTTTAAATTCCTCGATTAATGTGTCGTAACGATCCGGTGAGATGTGAAACGTGAAAGAATGCCAGCTATTCTTGTGGTCGCTCGCAAAGCGGGAGGCCAGGTGCGGAAAGTGCGCATCAAAGTAGGTGTCCATTTTTTCCGCCGTATCGGAAGGGATGTACCATGGGAAGCAGAAGTACACGGAATCAACGCCCAACTCTTCAAAGAATTCCATCAAGCTATACAGCTGATCGACCATCTGGTCATTTACGGTCAGAGCTACAGACACTTTGCCTTTGTACAAGCCCTGCTTTTGCAGATCCAACAGCAGCTGTATGGCGTGAATCACTTTTTTGAACGTGCCTTTGCCCCGAATTGCGTCATTCTCCTTCTCGAATCCTTCCAGGCTGACCAGCATGACTAAATTTTTAGACATTTTCAAAATGGAATCCAGGTTTTGTTCAATGAGAATCGCGTTTGTACAAATGGTCGTATGTCGGTCTTCCTTAGCCAGCAGTTCTGCCAGTTCATCGAACTTGGAGTAAAATAGCGGTTCTCCGCCCCACAGGAACACACGTGATTTGCGTTCTCTCGTTTCGGCGAGCAGTTTCTCCACGACGGGAATCTCGATTTCGTCTCTTTTCACTTCACTGGCAAAGCCGTGATGGAAGCCATCTGGATTCCATTCAAAGCAATGTTTGCAACGAAGGTTACAGCCGTTATTAAGCTTGATTCCGATCTCATAAGGCACGGGTGCGGCATATGTCGGGTCCTCCCGGCGTTTCCTTCCCGTTTCTGCGAGCGGAACGAGGGTTCTTTTCATATTTTGGAATGTCAGCTTATCAAACGTAACTGCTGTTTTCGGCTGCATGCGTTTTCCTCCCCAAATGATTGATTTTTAATCGCTGCTCCAACAAACGTCTGAACATTTCTTCGAGATGTTGTTCCGAATAATCCAGAGCTTTCCATTCCGCGAATCGGATACCGAAACCACAGGACTCCCAATACTTTGAATTCTGAAGCTCATGGTCACCAAACGGCTCTAACATGACAAAAGGTATTCCGTAGGACAACGAATCGTTCAGTGTCGCTCCTCCGGGCTTGCTAATAATGGCAGCGCAATTACGCATCAGGTCCGTGTAAGCAGCGTAATCAGGGAGTGGAATTGCCCGAAGAATGCCATCTTCACATACATATTGATTCATTGGCGGAAACGAATGACGCCCCTGGGCATTCCGACTCCACTGATTCCATGAAGCCTCTGTTCCGAAGTAGCGTGTGCTTCCATCGTCCTCCTCGACCTCGGACGGATCGTAGACGATCACATCCAGCAAGTAACCAAATTGACGAAGCTCTGCAATCGTTGACGCGTATGTTCCTATGCCCCAGCCGCCGCCATGAATCAGAATGCGTCCGTCACGCTGTGCATAAGGCAGGACTTCCTTTTCATTTGAGGCAATATAATAATCTGGATACAACCTTGAAGGCTCATAAAGCCAAATGTTATCGTAGTCTGGATACAAGGACCTGTGTACTTTAAACGATGGCGTATCGCACACATCCAAGCGGATCAGTTGAATATCCAGAGGTATGTGCGCAATGGCTTTGTACCTCTCCAGGATCGGGAGCCAAAAACCGGTAAACACAGCAAAATGAGATACCCCATCACGTATCCATGCGTCCAACAGCAACTGGACTTCCGCTTCGTTCAGGGAAGAGTTTACAGGCTTGGCCAGTTTATGCCCCATAAGGGCAACAGAGAAATCGGCATGAAATGCTTTTTTGGTAGAATTAATCTTGTACCTGACTTCTTCATGATACAGGTTCTCCAGAACGTAAACTTCCGTTCTTACACCTCTATCTTGCAGATACGTGTTCAAATGCATAGCCGGAATGTATGCACCAAGCGAATTGCCTGACGCAAGCAGGGTAACCGAAGATGAATTCATGCGCAGCCTCCGCATTCCAGAATTTAGTTGTACACTTTAATGGACAAGTCAGCCAGTACCCGCCTCAGACTCACGATCAGTTCACTGCGATGTTCGTCATCACGGCCCACGACCGAGATATACAACCGTCCCTTTGGCGTACCACGATGACTCTGGATTCCCTCGGAAATACGTCGAGAGGCCAGAATACAGTTCACCATTACGGTGTTAGATGAAATAGGCATAATTCCGTACTCACCTTGCCCTCTGAATAGAAGACCGGATACATGCAAGGCGTCGAGCAACTTTCCGAACGTGAAGCCTTCAGGTAGACCGAGAGAGAGGAAGGTAAGCAGGCCGCCATGGCCGTACGTTTTCCAGCCTTTATCAAGATAAGCATTAATGAGACCCATAGACTTGCGCGCGTTAATTTCTACAATGGGTACGACATCGCCGTCCTCCAGAATCATGGAGTCGAAGCACACGAAGCCGTGGTATCCATCATCAAATAATATCCGAAGTGCCTTTTCCATCGTATCAAAATAACCCGCGCTCTCCAGCAGAAGGAGCAAAGCCTCATCTGCTCTAATAGACCCGCCGTAATTCTGCTGCTGATTCAGCATACGCTGAACCGAAAGGAAATCTCTCTCACCGCTCTTATGAATAAACCAATGTGAGCTGAAATCGATCGCTTTTCTCAGCAGTGGTTCCAGCAGGAATTGCGAGCGCAGTCCTCTTCTCTCCTGCTTGTCCAGGTGCTCTGCTATCCTTCGCTGCATGGCTTCATTTTCAATGAGCATGTTGCCCTTGCCGGAAACACCAAATGGATCTTTAAGCAAATACGCCCCTTGCTTCAGCAGCGTATTTCCGACAGCCTGCACTTCTCCTACACTGTTCACTTCCATGCCATAACTCTTCTCTCCCATCCTGGTCAGGAGTCGGTTGGAGTAAAATTTGGAATTTACATGCTTAACTGTCTCAAGGTTGGGCAAAGAACCCAACGATCCTTCGGCTTGCAGGTAGTCCTCCGTATCAGCCGTAATGGCATAAGGTGAGAGATATTTTACGTTCTGGGTCAAGATCTCTTCACGCTGTTGATTATCTGAAGCAAGACTGAACATGCACTGCTTGAAAATGTCCGGTTCGGGTAAAGACCTCTCTTCATCGTTCAAATCAAAGCGGTAACGGGTACGAAAGGAGAAACCTAACCCGTTCAGATACTCGTACAGCTTTGGATCGATTTTGCAGCGGGTGTAGAGGATATCGTCAGGCCCGCAAAATGGAAATAACAGCTCGTCCATACATAAGACAATGGATTCCCTGTCCTTATCAGGCATAGCTGGTAACTTGGCTAAGTTCGGATCCCTCCATCGCGTTTCCGGATCAAACGTCCCCATAACGATTGTTGGAATCATCTCGGCCTCACTTCTGAACATCTTCGTATAGTGATTGCTCTTGAGACTGGCAGCTTTTCAGAAAGGTTATAAATGTGTCGATCGACTGGAGATGTTCATAATCGAATTCGTCATAGTCAATGATTACGTTTAACTGATCTTCGACTTTGAGCATAAACTGGATCATTTGCAGAGAATCGAGACCAATATCGTTATTGAGATCCGTTGCTGGGGACAGGGAATGGCGTAGTTCCGGTTGGTCTTCTTTGATAGTGCACAAAATATCTACGATTTTATCGTACATAACTACACTCCTTTAATGTGATCATTGTGAGGTACAACCGAAATAATTACGCTTACATATGCCATTCAAACAAACCTGGTTTGGGTTTGGTTTTCTCCTCCCTTTTCCAAAGTTACAATTATTATCTTTATAATGACATTTTATGTCAAGGGATAAAAACCTGTGATTTCGCACTCACCCATAAGGCTTCCAGCCACTAAAAAACCGCTATTTTGGCGGCCTCCCAGGGTCGGATCTCCTCATTTTGTTTTGGACGATTTTCTCCCTTTGATAAGATCAAGACAAATTGTTAAAATTTATGTACTAACGTTACAAGCCACCCATTTAATAGAAAATGAGGCGAGAACATGATTGAAATTACGATTGAATTGGTACGTCAATTAATTGATAGTCAATTTCCGAAGTGGAAAGGTTTAACGATAACACCCGTAGAAAAAAGCGGGCACGATAACCGCACCTATCGATTGGGAGACGAAATGACAATTCGTTTACCGAGTCACGAACGATACGCCTCTGCTGTAGAAAAAGAACTGAAGTGGCTTCCAGTTTTCAAACCTCAACTATCCTGGCCCATTCCAGCTCCCATTGCAAAAGGTGAACCTTCGGACGACTATCCCCTTCCCTGGTCGATCAACCAATGGATCGCGGGCGAGACCGTCTCGCATACCAACGTTCTTGATCTAAGTGTATTTGCCGAAGACCTCGCTACATTTCTGAGGGAACTCGAAGCCATTGATGCTAGTCAAGGCATACCTGCAGGCATTCAAAATTTTCATCGCGGCGGGAACTTAGCGGTTTACGATACAGAGACAAGGATGGTCATTGAAAAAGTATCCGGCCAACATGATCCAAAACTTATGACTGAAATATGGGAGCTTGCCCTGGCAACGAAATATCAAGCGAAACCGTTATGGGTCCATGGTGATGTCGCAGTAGGCAATCTTCTCGTGCAAGATGGACGATTATGCGGGGTTATTGATTTTGGAACTATGGGCGTGGGTGATCCTTCTAGTGATCTTGTAATGGCCTGGAACTTTTTCGATGATGTAAGTCGCGAAATTTTTCTAAGCTACATGAATGTTGACCAAGATACGGTTAATCGTGCCCGTGGCTGGGCTTTGTGGAAAGCACTCATCTCCTACGATTGGAATGAACCAGGCTCGGAAACCTCGAATTGGGGAAAGCGTGTCATAGATGTCATTATTCGTGACTATAAATCGCTCTAAGCATTAGCCTACCAAATCCCTACGCAGGGCGCACAGCCCCTCATAGGGATTTCTTTGTGCTTATCCGTAGATTTATTTTGCATTTTATTTCAGCCATCCCATTTAACCTCTAAATCTTGCACTATTAATTACAAATCAGTGTTGACATGAAGTCGAGGATAAGGCAGTTCGTTATAACGAGTTGGTGGGATAATGTAGGGGAGATGCAGGTATGAACTGGGGAGCGTAAATAGATCTTTCTATTGTGAATTTTTCATATAGTGAAATAATAGTATAGTGTACGAAGAAAGGTGCAGATGAATAACATTTGAGGCTACTCGATTAAATTCCCCCTTAATTTTTGGGTAAAAATCTGGCAGAAGCATGCCCTCCCTATGGACATAGCCAGTACGCTTTTGTTGTTGTGAATTTTTCATATAGTGAAAATATAAGGTTGTTGCCAATAAAAAAAGCCACCTTTAAGGCGACTTTGTGATAATCACGCTATTTTTATAGCTGAAAGAATCAAGTTCGTCCAGTCCAGTCAGCTCCCGCTATTTCTTTCCAACGTTCTCTAATCTCGTCATATAACACCTTACTTAGAGCTCCTTTGGCGACAAGATCTGCATTTTGCTGCCAACGGTTAGGTTTGGCTGTACCCACAATCGCCGTGTCTACCCCTTCTGTACTGAGCGTAAAACGTAATGCCTTTTCAACGGCTGCTTGTGCATTTTCGCTCAGAAAACCATAACCAAGTTCATTCAAGCGCTTCCAGTATATAAAGGGATATGCTTCTTCTGAAAGCGAGTCATACGTCCATGCCGCATTGGCAATGGGGCGTTTGGCAATAACACCCATATTTCTCTTTCTCGCTTCTGGCAACGTTAGATCGATGGCTTCCTGATCGGCAATGTTCAGCGAAGTTTCCAAGCTGTCGAACACGCCTGTCTGAATAGCATAAAGTGCATCCGTCGTATCGCCGCTATATCCAATAAATCTTGTTTTCCCAGCTTCCTTGGCTCGTTGCAGCACTTCAATGACTGCTCCTTGCCGAAGCACTTCTTCAGAGCAACTATGAAGATGAATGACATCAACGTATTCCGTTTTTAGTCTTCTAAGACTACGGTCAATCGTTTGCTCTAATACTTTGGCGTCCCAATCTGGGCCATCGATCCCAGCGGCATGTCCACATTTGGTAAACAAATAATAATCGTCTCTGCGATGTGATAGCACATCTCCAATTAACTCTTCACTATCCCCATAACATTCAGCCGTGTCAATGACGTTTAACCCTGCATCCAACGCACTGTTAAGCAATGTTTCTACATCTGCTTTGGATACGTTCTTGCCAATCTCCGCTCCACCAAACCCAAGTGTACTTACTTTCATGCCAGTGTTTCCGTAATTACGCAGTTCCATGGATCATTTCCTCCAAGCCTTGTGAATTTGGTTACAGATAATGAAAGTACATATAGTACAAAGTAGTCCTCGGTATGTATTACCCTTATGTTGGGTATTACACCCACTTGCTCATCTTACTTTATTTCCTCCAACACGGATACATCCGTTGAATCAGGTTACGAAGAACTGACTCGGGTTCCCCAATTCAGGATGAAATTTCTCACGAAAGCGGCCTCCCGTGTATTCCCCTATGATTTTTCGCCAGAACGCCTGAGCAATGACATTGTTGCGAACCTGGGTTACTTTCCACCTTCCCGGAAAACGTTCAAACAGCTCATAAGCTGCCCGGGTACCCACTCCACTACGCCGATATTTCTGCATTACAAAAAACTCGGTCAAGTAGTAGTCATTATCTTTGCTGCCAGGTTCACAACGCTCTACTAATGCAAATCCTGCTGGTGCCTCATCACTCGTAATCAAAAAAGGAAACTTGCGGTCTTCCTCTGACCAAAACGCGTCCAATCCGGGGTATTCCGGAAAAATACCGTTGCTATCCACATCAATATTCAAATATTTGGTAAAGTCATACAAATAAAATTGCATTAAGTGCCGAATCACCTGACTGCGTTCCCGGGGAACCAGCTCTATTTTTATATTCATCCGGTTCACCTCCTCTGCTCTACTTATAACTCATACTTTAAAGCTTTACACCGCCAAGGGCAAGGAAGGCATGATCTGCTTATTCCGGTTCCGTGAACAGGCTGTGACGATCTAAATATGGTAAACTAGGATATAGCATATTTTAGAAATTATTTTAACATGGGGGTGCCGAACTTGACCAATGTGCAAAAAGAGATCGACCGACGCAAGCTGGATGACAAACTGCCTTCCATGCCGTGGTTCGTTCAGCAATTCATTGACTATAAATTACCCGACTTATCTCCTTCTACTCTGCTTGAATATTTAAGGGATTACGAAGCCTTCTTTGGCTGGTTGCGTGCGGAAGGATTATCCGAGGCAAGCTCCAATAAGGAAGTTACATTGACTGAGCTGGAAGTCCTTCGAATGGAATCAGTAACATCTTATCGATTATTTCTGGCCACCAAGCGTGAAGGAGCCAACTCCAGAATCACGGTATCCCGCAAGCTTTCTTCCCTTCGTTCGCTCTTTCATTATTTGAGTCAGATTGCAGAAGATGAAGATTTCTACCCCCTGCTGAAACGAAACATTATGGCGAAGATTGAGATCAAACGTACCCATAAACCCAAAGATACAGCAGCCAAACTAAAGGGTAAACTTCTGGAGGAAGAAGAGTTACTGGAGTTTATCGGATACATCCTTGAAGGATATGCCGTGGATATGGAAAAGAACAAACAGGCAATCTACTCACATGAGCTAAACAAAGAACGGGATGCCTGCATTGCCAGCCTCATTCTGAATTCGGGCTTGCGTGTATCTGAAGTGGTGAACCTGAACGTGGATGATCTGGATCTGAACAATAAACTTCTGTATGTATATCGCAAAGGTAATAATGATGAGACGTTTAAGACGCCCGTGTATTTTAGAGAACAAGCCAAGGATGAGCTCGCAACCTATATCAATCTGCGCCAGTCACGTTACCGTACACCCAAACGGGAAAAAGGGCTGTTTATCGCTCTTCGTAATGGAGATTCCGAAGGCAGCCGGATGACCAAACGGGCCATACAGGCCATGATCATGAAGTATGCCAAACAATTTGGCAAGCCGTATCTGACTGTGCATAAATTGCGCCATTCTTTTGCGACCGACTATTATTTGCAAAATGATATCTATAAAACAAAAGAACAGCTGGGACACGCTTCTACGGAAACAACCGAAATTTACGCGCACCTCACGGATAAAACGATGTCTGAAGCGATTGAACGTCGCACAGATGATGGGATGTAGCCTGTTTATACACCTCAAGCATGATTCGGATTTCTTACAAGATATCAAGGTAACTTAAAAAAGAAAAAAGCGATTCTTTCAGGAAAATGTCCTGCAAGGATCGCTTCTTCATATTTATGGCTTCGCAAAATTAATGAAAACATACTACTTTCCTTACATTTCATATCATTCAGTTTACATAATAATTATTTCGTCATAATCTTCTTTTCTCTTCATGACATTCAAGCGCAACCAGCCATCTTGCTATATCCTCTGTCTCATGAACAGAATGCCAAACGAGGCCCTCATTATCCTCCATACATTCTCTCTTGTCATGCTCCAGCCATGAAACAATCCCGACTACATCCTGTAATGTCTCGATCAGAGAAACGTCTTTTTCTTCACGGACCATGACTAATTTGGGATATGGCGCTTGTTTGTATCCCTCAATGAGAATCCAGTCGTACGTCGACAGATAGTTTATCATGTCTTCCAACGGCCTCGCTTGTCTTTCAATGAGTGCGGTACGTTTCTCCGACATCACAACGACTGCATCGGCCCCTGCCTGAGCAAAGCTGTAGGAATCAGTTCCTTCGTGATCCATCTCAAAATGATCATGTCCATCATGTTTTATTACAGCCACTCTTCGTCCAGCAGAGGTAAGGTACCGGGTAAGCGCAGCAATTAAGGAGCTTTTGCCTGAGTTTTTATATCCAACAATCTGTATGATATGTGGTGAAGTGCTGTTTATTTCAGACATATGTGACCTACCTGACATGACCCGTGGGAAGTCTGAGAATTCGAACCTGTTCACCAGCAGGAATGCCTTTTTTCTCGGGCGGAACAACGATCAGGCAATCGCTATCTTTAATGGTAATCATGACACTGGATTCATCCACACGGGCGGCAGAAGGCTTTGCATACACCATTCCGTTACGTATCTCAGTCCGTCCGCGTACAAAGCGCGTAAAATTGTTGACCTTTGTATAGTCATCATCCAATATGGCTGTCCATTCTTCCAAATATGGATGAGCATCAGCCTGCATCGAACGAATCGTTGGCCGAACAAACAACTCAAAGCCGACAAAACAAGCCCCCGGATTGCCCGAAAGCGCAAAGAGCAGCTTCTCATTGACCACAGCAGCTGTCGTGACACTGCCGGGACGCATGGTCACTTTGTTGAACAGCATCTCCATATTCCCTTCCCGAACCAGGTCACCCATAATATCATAATCCCCAACCGATACCCCACCTGTCGTGACCACCATATCATTATGTTCAAGCGCTTCTGTAAGCTTCGTACGTGCCGTATCTACATCATCTGCAATCGAACCATACATAACCGGCTCGCCACCCGCTTCAACGACCAGAGAACGAAGCATATAGCTGTTACTGTTCCGAATACGCCCGGGTTGTAATGGCTCGTCCACTTCCAACAACTCTGTACCTGTAGCAAAAATGGCTACCTTGGGGCGTTTGTATACAGGCACTTGACCTACGCCGAATGTCGCCAGCACGGATTGTTCCCCTGCCTGAATGATCGTTCCTGCGTCCAGAAGCAATTGTCCCTCACGAACTTCCAATCCAATTGGCGTAATGTTAGCATCAGGTTGAATATAGCGCTTCAGGGCAATCCATTGTTCCCCATGCTCTTCTTTACTTTCAGTCATCTCCATCATTACAACAGCATCTGCACCTTCCGGTACCTGAGCTCCTGTCATGATCCGAGCAGCTGTACCCGATGTAATCGTAAGGTCCGATGTATACCCGCATGGAATTTCATCAATGATACGGAGCCAAATCTGCTGCTCGCTGGATGCTTCAATCGTATCCGAACTTAGAATCGCGAACCCATCCATTCCGGAACGACGAAAGAATGGGTATGGATGGGGAGCATGAATTGTCTCAGCAAGCGTTCGACCATGTGCTTGCTCAAGTGTTACTTTTTCTATTGAACCCGAACTGACATGAGCAGCAACTTTTGCCTGCGCATCCGATACTTGTATAGCTTTACGGATAAATTTCGCAGTCGTCATATCCGTTGAATGTGAATTTATTTTCAATGGCGATAGAACCTCCCTGGGTCATTTGTTCATCTTAAAAAGTGTAGCCCGAAAGCTAGGTCATGACAAGTACTCTCCAACAACCCATTCACATGAAAGACGAAATGACAGACCATAATATGTAAGAGAAAAGGAGCTGACCTTTATGAACCAACGATGCGAATTATGTGGAAGGGAGCCTGTCGAGACCACAGTCCATCACCTGACACCGAAAGAAATGGGCGGAACGCACATGCCTACTGCCGATCTTTGTATCCCTTGCCACAAACAAATTCATTCACTGTATACCAATCGCGATATTATTACCTTAGGTTTAACTGAGATTCAGGCACTAAGGAAAGATGAGCGACTCGCTCCTTATATCCGCTGGATTCGCAAACAACCTGCCACAACCATTCCTCGTGTTCGAAAGTCCCATCATGTCCGCAAATCGTAAAACAAAAAGAACAGCGTCCAAGGTCATTTTCAGTGGCATAGCTCGCTCCACCTTACCTTTTCACTGTTCTTCTGCGAATGATTTGATATTGCGGGCCACATTCATGAGAAGTGCTACCTACGCCTCATGATTCGGCCGCCGCCAACCCTCGTTTTGGGCTTTTTATAAGAGCTCTTTGGTGAATCAAATAATCCTCCAAGGCCACCACTGCTTTTATTCCGATCAATTGTGCCTTTGCTTTGTTCCTTATTTCGGTTGAATAATCCTCCACCGGAGCCTACGCTCGAATCCTTATCGCTGCCACGCCGAGTAATTGACCCTTTCCGGTCAACGGTAATCGGCGGAGCAACCTTTTTATCGCTGCTCGTCGGTGTCCGATAGGAACCTTCTCTTGGTTTGTACGTGTCCTTGTTCGTATAACCCCGATACTTACCGGACCCTCTACCCCCGAACGAATCAAACAAATTACCGATTAATGTTGCGGTTAAGTACCCTTGCAAAAAGGACGAATCATAATTCTGCCGAACATATTCCTTGGAATCCACCTCAACCAAGGTGTCTTCCACTTTATTCGGGTCTTGCTGCAAATGATAATACTGATCCTGATACACCAGGAACATCCGCTCTGTATTTTCCGCCGAGATCTGATCCGGCTTCCGCTGTTCAGATAATTCCTGAGCAACCTCTGGAACGGTACGATCGGCAGCTCGGTACACATAGGATGTCGTATTACCACTGCCGCTGACCGATTCAAGCGGATATGTGTCCTGAACGGAAGGTGCTCCGCACGCGGACAGCAGCGACATCACAAGGCTGAGGACCAGCATTAATTTTAATCCATGTGCCAAGCGCTTTTTCATTGGAACCTCTCCTAGCTCGAACGAATCACTTTGATATCCGCAGGAAGAATGGACTCACCCTCATACAGTGTAAATCTTCTGTCTTGCCACTCCACACGCAAAAGCATGTTATCATCAGACTGATATTGCCATACTAATTGTTCCCCAGCCTGACCATAGGGTGTCCTTCCTGTGGTGGTTACCATTCCTCCGTATTCTTCCTCCAGATGATATGCGCGTCCATCCAGATCCAGTAATGTAGGGACTTCATCCGGTGCATCAAGACGGCCATCAATGGGTGTATAGAGGGCATACCGGGTCATTTCCCGTTCTTCAATATGCAAATGTCGGATTGCCGTTCCATCCTGCAACGTGAGGACAGCTGCATTCCGCGCTCGATGATGTACCCGCCCAACAACTTCATAAGTGACCAGCGAAACCTCACAGATATCACCAGGTGCCAGCTGAAGCATTGTTTTCTCTGCCTTAGGCGGTTCAGGTTTGGCTATTATCCCTTTAATCCGTTTCCACATACTCATGCCCATTACTCCTGTTCGTTATCTTATAAACAAGCTGCGATAATTAATGCGCCCACGATATGTAGTGCACCCGAGAACAAGCCGTAACCTGTCTTGCCCTGCTGTATTCCCGTATCCAGATCCAGGTTCGCCCATCTCCGAATCATAAAGTGAACCACACTCTCCAGAATCAGCAAAATGATAAATGAAACAACGGATACCAGCAACGCTTCTCCAAGATGACCCGCTGTCGAAATGGAGGTGGCGAGTACATATCCCTGAGCAAACAGCTTCATAACCATACGTGTCGTTACGGCCATATTGCCGGCCTTCACTTCGGCAAAATCTTTATACTTCGTGAACAAAGAATCCACATACATTAAGACAAACAGCAAAACCGAACCCGATAACGTCCAGACCAGCATTGCCAAAATGTTCAAATCCATTTACATAGCCCCCACATCTCAACATGAACCGCAATTAAAAGCGAAGGAGAAACGCTGGTCTCTCCTCCGCTGGTGCCCCTGTTTTCCTTACAAGGTTTAGTTCTTATTTTCGTATTGCTTCATCAATGCTGCCAGTTCATCCTCAACAGCCTGATCTTTGCCCAGCTTCTCGAACTCATCATCCAACGATTTTCCTTTGGACGACATCTCATTGCTGGCTTCGGCCTGAGCTTCCATCTGCATCATTTTCTCTTCCATACGCTTCATGCCAGCACTTGCAGTGTCGGAGCCAAATCCGTTCAGCGCCTTGTTGATTTCGGTTTGAGCTTTTGCAGCGTTGTAGCGGGCAACCAATGTTTCACGTTTGTTTTTCATTTGGGTCAATTGTTTGCGCATTTCGTCCAGCTTGCCACGAAGGTTGTCTGCAGAAGCCTTATTTTGATCATAGCTTGTTTTGTACTCGGTCATCTTCTCTTCAGCGACCTTCTTCTCTTCCAATGCCCGACGAGCCAAATCCATATTTTGTGCACGCGCTGCTGTATGTGCTTGCTCCTCACGTTTCTTCACGAGAGCTTCCTGTTCTTCAAACAGCTGCTTGAATTTCTTCTCAATGGCGATCTGGGCAGCAACAGCTTTCTCCGCATCTTCCAGATCTTCCTGCATATCCCGGATATATTGATCCGTCATCTTGATCGGATCTTCTGCCTTGTCAATAATAGAGTTAATGTTAGACATTGTTAAATCACGCAATCGTTTGAAAATGGACATTATGGTATTCCTCCTAGTCGATAGTTCATCCTTGTATATAATCATACATACGTGGCAATGTTCTACTCGTTTCAATTTTAACAAAAAAAATCATAAAAAACGATTTTAGCCTGCTTAGCCTATATGGAACTATTGAATCAATCGACCCGTTTGGCACAGCTCTTCATCAAGCAGCTTCTCTGCAGTCTGCACAATCTCATCAATCTGCATCCGCGTAATTGTATCAAAGTGAATCCCCACAATAAAAGTCACTGTTACTTTTAATTGCAGGGCAGCCTTACGTGCTAGTCTTTCACACAGCTCTTGTTCTTTATGCCCTGGAATATGCACCGTAGCCCCACTCACCCGTTCACGATCCGGATAAAATGTCGCTACTGCTCCAATATGTGATCTTCCTCCAGTTACCATAAATACCTTGTCTTCTCCAGCCTCAATTACCTGTAAACGAACGGTATTTAAGTCGTATGAACTCATCCTGCTCCACCAGTCCTTTTTTATATGTAATATATATGGTGGAATTATGGCTCCGATTTAATGAATCAGCAATGAAATATCTCACATCATGCATAAATACAGATAGCCCCGGGAATACCAAAGAGAACGCAATTTGGGAAAAGGAGGCACGAACATGCGTATACGCCTCATAATGTTATCCATTATGATCATTCTTCTGGGAGGAAGCTGCACCCCTGCTCAATTATGGGCTTCTTCAAGCCCGCAAACCGAACCTGCTTCGAAGCCTGATTCTTCCGAAGAAGAGCAGCTGACACTGGGACAGCTCAGACAGAAATATGCGGATACATTCAAAACCAATGGCCCCTCAACAAAAAAGGTCGCACTGACTTTTGATGACGTACCGGATCCACGTTTCACCCCGCAGGTGTTGGATATTCTAAAAAAATACAAAGTACGGGCTACGTTTTTCATTGTGGGACATCGCGCTGAGAAACATCCGGATTTGGTGAAACGCATGGTGAAGGAAGGGCATATTGTTGGCAATCACAGCTACAATCACCCGCAGTTCAGTAAGCTGTCCATGAATGCATTTCGCAAACAGATCTTACATACCGGTGATATTATTCGTAATCTGGCGGGTTACACTCCCAAAATGATTCGTCCGCCTTATGGCGACATTAACGAGCAACAGCTGCAATGGGCTGCCAAACAACATTACAGCATTGTGAACTGGAACGTCGATTCACTGGACTGGAAGGGCCTTTCCAAAGAGAAAGTCAAACAAAACATCCTGTCCGCCGTCAAGCCGGGCTCTATTGTTCTACAACATGCAGGAGGCGGTGTCGGATCGAAGTTGAGCGGTTCCATCGAGGCGTTGCCTGAAGTCATTGTGGAATTGAGAAATCGCGGGTACGAGCTGGTGACTTTGGACGAAATGCTGGAACTGCCAAAGGGCAAATAGTCAATGATTAATCAAAAAGGTGTCCTTCAATCACATTATCGTGATGAGGGACACCTTTTATTTTCAATTTAGATTCAGTTAGAGTCACATATGATGATGTCAGCTCAATTTTATTTCAAAATGTAAAGTTCAACATCCTGAATACCAAATGTGCTTACGGATTGCTTGCTGCCCGGAATAAAGATATCGATCCTATGACCTTTGATGGCACTGCCCACATCACGCGCCGTAGCGACAAATGCCTGTTTTGGCAGTCCTGGATGTGTATGACCTGTCACCAGCACCTTTGTACCCAGTGGAATGATACTCGGGTCTACTGCGATGGTACCCAATTCGAGCGGATTACCAAAGTAATCCACAGCACCCCATCCCCCATTTTCGGAAGCGTCCGCAGAGTATGCTGTTGCTTTGACATCGACCGCTTTGCTGTAATCAAACGTTTTTCCCCAGGCTTGTACAACTTTACTATCCGCGTTAACGTCAAGACTTGCGGTAGTTATCGTTTTAGCCTCAGTTTTCGCTGCTGCAGCAGAAACAGTGTTCGTTTTACCAGGAATCGTAATTTTCAAACCACCATAAATGTTGTAAGCTGAGATGTCATTGTTGGCATTAATAATTGCGTTTAGTCCAACTCCATATTGTTTGGATAAGGTGTAGAAGGTATCCCCTTCTTTGGCCACATGAACTGAATCAGCGTGAGCCGGAACGGCCTGAATGAGCATTGCTGCTGTCAGCAAAGCTGTTGCTGTTTTGGCTATACGTTTCTTGTTAATCATGTTCTTCCTCCCTCATTATGCCTGCGAAGTTAGTTGTCGGATTCGGATGGAGGAAACCACCCTATAGGCTCAAAACTTTATGTAACCCTAATTCACCCCAAGCCGTGTGCAAATGATTCTTCCCCAAGCACACTCTGCATCGTTACATCCCCCGCACTCCCACCTCCGGAAGTTTCGGCAGGAACAAATATATCACAATTTTGTAACCAAGAGTCGTAGTAAATGTTACCATCTGGCTAAACACTTCTTCATTTAGGCTGAATTCAAGCGGATTTTTCAAAAAAATGTCTATTTGTCCTTATATCGCTGATGACAGAAACGTTACTTTTTATGTAAATCCGTGCGTATCCTTTCATAACAAAACAATCCCTGCCGACGGGTCGTCGACAGGGATGTATGAGGGGATGAAATTCTCATCCAAAGTATAGATTTTGCATTTTCATCCTAATCTTCATCCTTAATAACTTGGATGTATTAGAGCACTTTAGCGAGGAAGTCACGTGTACGTGCATGCTTGGGCTCACCGAACACTTCAGCAGGCGTTCCTTCTTCTACAATAACTCCGCCATCCATAAACAGGATGCGGTCACCCACTTCGCGTGCGAAGCCCATCTCATGCGTTACAATAACCATGGTCATTCCGCCCTCTGCAAGCCGCTTCATGACATCCAGTACTTCACCGACCATTTCAGGGTCCAGTGCAGAAGTAGGCTCGTCAAACAGCATGACATGCGGCTGCATCGCAAGCGCTCTTGCAATGGCTATCCGTTGTTTTTGTCCACCGGACAGCTGATTTGGATAGGCGTCTTTTTTGTCAGAGAGGCCAACCGTCTTGAGCAAATCTTCACAGATTTGTTCGGCTTCGTGTGCAGGCTGTTTCTTCACTTTAATCGGAGCAATCGTAATGTTCTGCTGCACCGTTTTGTGTGGAAACAGATTGAAATGCTGGAATACCATCCCCATTTTTTCACGAGTTGCATTAATGTTATGTTTGGGGTCAGTGATCGAAACTCCCTCAAAATCAATCTCACCGGAAGTAGGCTGCTCCAGTAAGTTCAGACAACGCAAAAAGGTACTTTTACCCGATCCGGACGGACCGATAACCACAACAACCTCGCCTTTGCCAATCGTTACGTTAATGCCCTTAAGCACTTCGTTCTTATCATAGGATTTATATAATTGTCTAACGTCTATCACTTGCACCCAACTTCCTTTCCAGTCGACCCAGCAGTTTGGACAAAATGAACGTCAGCACAAAGTAGATGGCTGCAGCAATCAGGAATGGATTCATCCCTTGATACGTAATATTTTTGACCACACTTGCCTGGTACATAATGTCCACCATACCGATAACCGAGATAATAGAGGATTCCTTGATAATGGTCACGAACTCATTACCGATCGCCGGCAACACCGCTTTGAACGCTTGTGGGAGCACGATGAAGCGCATGGCCGCACCCCTGCCCATCCCCAGGGAACGAGCTGCTTCCAGTTGGCCACGATCCACACCCTGTATACCTGCACGAAAAATTTCTGCAAGATAGGCACCGCTGTTAATGGATAGTGTGATAATCCCCGCCTGAAGAGCCGAGAAATTAATTCCAAAGGTCAACGAAACACCGTAATAGATAATCATCAATTGCACTAGCATTGGCGTCCCACGAATGACCTCAACATAAGCTGTTCCGATCCAGCGCAAAATGGCGATGTCATGCAGACGGAACAAACAGATGATCAGACCGATGATAACACCGAAGAATACACCAAGTGCTGAAAGCAGCAATGTATACCCTAATCCCGTGGCATAAAAGCTTTTGTACTGCCAAAACACTTCAAAAATATTTTGTTTACTCTTCTCTGCCATCAACTGACTTGCTTCAGTGACCATTTGATCGATTTTATTTTCGCTTTTCAGACGTTCGAGCGTTCCGTTCACTGCATTCAGCAATTCCGTATTGCCCTTGCGAATCCCGATTGCCGCTTCGGCCTGCTCTTCATCCGGAATAGCTGGAGCTAATCCAATCACATCATCCAGGTAACCGGCAGCTACCGTATCCTCAACGATTGCAGCATTTACACGATTGGTCTGCAATTGCAGTACGATATCAGATATTTTATCAAGTGCCGTCAGTTTTGCGCCTGGGATTCCCTGGCCAATCGTTTCTTGAATGGAGCCTTTTTGGACACCAATCTTTTCATTTTCCAGATCAGCCATGGTTGGATATTTATCTTTATCCGCATTGCGAATCATGATGACTTGCTTGGATTTATAATAGGTATCGGAGAAGTCAATACTTTGTCTACGCTCATCCGTTGGCGTCATTCCCGAGATGACCATATCCACACGACCACTCTGTAATGCAGGAAGAAGTCCGTCAAAACCCATATCCTCTATTACAAGTTCTGCGCCAAGATCGGCAGCAATTTCTTTGGCAATCGAAATATCAAATCCGACTATTTGGTCTTTACCGTCAATCACTTTATGGAATTCGTATGGTGCAAAATCGGCACTTGTACCGAGCACCAGCTTTTTACTGCCTGAATTGCCTGTAGTTCCCGTTGCCGACGCAACAGGTGCAACCGTAGTTAACAAGACCACAAGAGCTAGCAGCATCATGGTGTAACGACTAATCAATTTCAACCCTGTTCTCCCCTTATAATACTTTGTATGCTTTCAGTTGTTGATGCCTGAGTCATTATAAAGTAGAATGCATGATTATGCAATGTATTTCGACATTACAAATCCTGACTAGTTTCTGAAAAAAAAACGCTACTATGATATAATTATTGAATTATTTTCATTTTTAGCTTAAGGAGTTCACCATGACACATACCAAAACACAAATTTTAACTGTAATTGATCAATATGCTTCCCGTTTTAAAGAGATTTCATCATACATTGGTGCGAATCCCGAACTTGGGAATGAAGAATACCTCGCCTCTGCTCGGTTAAAAGAAGAACTTGCCTACCATGGTTTTTCCGTAGAAGCTCCTGTCCTGGGCTTGGACACCGCATTCATCGGTACGTATGCTGCATCCAAGCCGGGTCCGACGATTGCCCTGTTATGTGAATACGACGCACTA
>Ga0153960_1000088_pt1 | contig 22083 bp, 17 predicted proteins | sample TSFL044MetaG_FD_102274 | JGI IMG/M metagenome (GOLD analysis project Ga0153960, IMG submission 102274) | Attine ant fungus gardens microbial communities from Florida, USA - TSFL044 MetaG | ecosystem: Host-associated > Fungi > Mycelium > Unclassified | place: USA: Florida, Withalacochee...
ATCCGAAATCCAACGATTTATCAAGCCTGATGAGATAGGCAGATTGGCCACATTTGTATGCAGTCCGTATGCATCGGCATTCAAAGGTTCTCCAATTCGTATGGATGGGGGAATGGTGCCAACCATCTTCTAAACTTGCTTTTCACCACTATACAACTGATTGTAAAGAACCTTGAGCCGAGCTCGAGGTTCCTTTTTTCGTTTTTATTTATCCATAATCTTAATGGATCAAATCCAATTCCGTATCTGATACAGAGATTGACTTTATAACAAGATCAGTAAAAGCTCTAACGGCCGGAGATAACCATTTTTTCTTTTTAATCAGCATATGGGAGTAAATGGGGTCAAACTTTTCAGAATGACTTACAATCTTAAGTTTTCCTCGTTCCACATCTTCTTTAACCGTCATGTAAGGTAAAAAAGAAAAGCCAAGTCCACTCATAACGGTTTGTTTGATAGACTCAATGCTCCATAACTCCATCGTTTGAAACGGAGGAATATCATGTTTTACAAGATATCTTTCAAACATGGTTCGATAACTGCATCCTTCTTCGTTGGTGATAAAAAAGATGGGGTTATTCTCAAGTTTATACGTATCAAAATGTTCCGGGCCGTCATTGCTGCCAACCAGTACTATTTTTTCTTCGACGAGCTCGTAATGAATGCATTTTTCCGGATGCAGCTCTGGATACACCATCAAAGCCACATCTACACGCCCGCTTATTAAATCAACCTGGTTTTGCTCACATGTACCGTTGGTGAGGATGAATTGAACTTGAGGATATTTCGATGAATACTCCTTAATGATCGGACTTAATCTGGAAATCGTTAAAGACTCTGGCGCAGCTACCCTTAATACACCTTTAACTTCCTGTTCGCTGCGTATGCTCTTAATCTGGTCATGAGTTGCCAGCAAATCTTCTGCCAGCGGTATTAACTCCCTCCCCAGATGCGTAAGCTTCAATTGTCTTTTTTCGTATGTGAAAAGCTCCCCGCCAATCTCTTCTTCGAGGGACTGTATATGAGCCGTGATTGTGGATTGTGTGTAGCCCAATTGGGAAGCAGCCCCGGTGTAGCTTCCAACCTCGACAATCGTCTGAAATGTTACAAGATGTCTGATTTCCATCCGAATTCTCCAGAAGCAAGACTGAACCGTTTCCCCCAATATATTGAGAACGTGGATGGTTTCGATATACATTTTGTTCATGTTCGAGGTGAAGGAGTTTCATCACGGCCGCTGCTACTGACTCATGGTTGGCCAGGATCATTCGTAGAAATGTTAGAGCTGATCCCTTATCTAACAACCCCATCATTATATGGTGGACAGGCTGAAGACGCATTTGATGTAATTATTCCTTCTTTGCCGGGGTTCGCATTTTCGAGTAAACCCACTCAGCCTGGGGTAGGTTCCAAATATGTAGCTATACTTTGGGCGAAACTGATGGATCGTTTGGGTTATGAAAGGTATTTTGTTCAGGGAGGGGATATTGGAGCAGGCGTCTCAACGTGGTTAGCTTACATCTACCCTGAGCGGGTGAGAGGACTTCATCTTAATTATATTCCTGGAAGCTATAGGCCACCACTAACTCAGAATACACCTTCGATGAGCAAAGAAGAGCGCGCATACCTTGACTACGTAGCAGAATGGTCGGAACGAGAAGGTGCTTATAGCGCCCTTCATAGAACCAAGCCGGAAACTTTGGCTTTTGCACTGAGTGATTCCCCGACGGGTCTTGCCAGTTGGATGGTGGAGAAATTTCAGGGTTGGAGTGACTGTAAAGGAGATATTGAGAGTTCGTTTTCACTTGATCATATCCTCACGAATATCTCGATATACTGGTTTACCAATTCGATTGCATCCTCCATGCGAATATATACCGAAGGTGGCAAAATCCCACTGCATTTCACGGAAGGCCAGCGTGTTACTGTCCCAACAGGGGTTTCCGTATTTCCCAAGGAACTGCCCATGCCTCCTCAAAGCTGGGTGGAGCGCGTATTTAATGTAACGTACTGGAAGGAAGCGGATGGAGGGGGACATTTCGCTGCAATGGAACAGCCTAAATTATTTGCGGAACATCTTCATCGTTTTTTTTCATTCCATTAATTAATATCTCATACAAAGCTTTTCTGGAATTTAACGGGAACAAAACATAACCATTCAGTAAGTCGCCTGTTGGCGGCTTTCTGAATGGTTATGCAAGTTTGTTTGGTTCCGAATGATGTTCTCTAACCGTATAGATGCAGTTTCTTCCCCCAGCCAAAATATACTCTCCACGTTCAATATGAACTTGATCTCCAAGAACCGTTTTGAATAAGTGCAATTCATTCTTACATAACCCGGTACATACTGCCGCAGCTTCACAGATTGGACAATGCTTCTCTATAAACAACAGGTTACCATCGCCTTGATCCTTAACCTCGGCCATATATCCTTCATTTGTTCGAATTTCAGCCAGTTTCTCCAGCCTTTCCTTCACGCCGGATGCATCGCCAATGTACTGAAGATATTGGTCTTGCATGTTTTTATTCCGAACACTGAGCAGTTTGTCCAGCCCTTCATTTCCGAAAGCTTCTTTCATGGAATTGATTAGACTGACGGATAATTCCGAATATCCACTAGGGAAAAAACGATCAGCAGCGGGGGTTAATCTCCATAGCTTGGTTGGTCGACCCATGGGACGAGCCTCTTCTTCGAAAGTAACCAATCCTTCTTCTTTCAGTGCATTTAAGTGCTGCCTGATAGCCATTCCAGATAACGCAAATTGGGAGGAGAGTGCCACAACATCCATTCCACCTTGATGCTTAAGCAGGTTAATGATTGCTTTTCGGGTACTGGTTGAGGCATCCTTTTTCGTTTGATCCCGGCTCATGGTGAACCTCCTTTTTAAGCAGCTGAATCTCCATTATCCCCTACATTTTAAACAAAAACATTGACAAAGTCAAAAGCGAACTGTAATTTAAACTTTGTAAATTAAAATGTTTACTAAGTATCCGGATACGGTCTATACATAAAAATCTCTTGGAGGTCACATATCATGTCGTCCCATCGGATTATTGATCGGAGGGAACCCTTGCTTTGCGAAGAGATATGCCCGCTATACTCGCTACGGGTGGGACTGTTCTTCGCTGCTTATGCCAGTACACAAAATTTCTTGGTATTGGCTTTAATTGAGGTGAAAGGCATTACACCTTCTCAGGGAGGTTGAATCGGGCTGCAAACGTTAGGCTTGAAAAACAAATAAACGGGGGCAAGCCAAGAAAGGTGTGTTCAAGCGATGTCGACTTCGGATACCGAGAAACTTTTCTACAGCCTATCGTATTATCGGGACGAAATGGACGATCCATATCCTTTGTATCCGGAGGTTTTCTGAATGAACCATGTGTTAATCCTATCCGATACGCATCACATTGTTAAAAGTTTAAGTTTGTTGATTCAAACCGAGCCGTCGTTACATGTACTGGACGCTACTCATGATGTAATCGGTAACATGGGTCAACTTCCGGATAATTCTGTGATCATCGTAGATATGAATCTGGACAATATCGAGCTGCTTATCGAACAATTTCCCGAGAAATATCGAGTGATATTGTATAGCGGTTCACTGGAACTTATGGATATTCCTATCCATCTGCAATCAACAGGTTGTCGTTATTTTAATGCATATACGAGTCCTGAAGAAATCATTAAGATTCTAATGGGCTGCGTCTGAAAACAATAATTTAGCCAAAAAATACGCTCCAAGAAGGTATAACAATGATTCAGGTTAGTGAACCAGCAGCAGAAAAAATCGTTGAAATCCTGGCAAGTGCGGATACCCAGAATTCTTTTCTTCGGGTCGGGGTGGATGAGGGGCCAGCTTTCGAATGGCGAATTACGTGGTGAGGTCAAAAATGTGATTAAATGTCAGGATGACGGAATATTTTCAACCAATATCTCATATTAAACATACAATGAAGGAGCTTTCTGTTCACCGATCGTGTAATCATGTCTTTTCAACTCAGGGAGAGAATGTCATGAATATTTTTGAAAATCACATACCTTTGGAAAAAATGAAATGGAACGAGCCATTAAAAGACCACACGTATATAAAACTGGGTGGCAAAGCAGACATACTTATCCATCCTACAACAAAAGAAGAAATTATTAACGTGATTAACATTGCAAAAACAAATCAAATACCTCTGACGGTCATTGGAAAAGGATCAAATGTCATTATCAAAGATCAGGGTGTGCGTGGAATAACGCTCTCTCTGAGCCAATTCGATCAGATTAAAGTCTATGGTGACAAGATTGTCGCGCAAAGCGGTTCCAACATTATTGATGTGTCACGTACTGCTTTGCATAACAGTTTAACCGGTCTGGAGTTTGCATGTGGAATACCCGGAAGTACAGGCGGCGCTTTATATATGAATGCGGGAGCTTACGGTGGTCAGATGGATGAGGTCGTTGAGCGAGCGCTAGTGGTTACTAAAAATGGAGAGCTGATTAACATGGTCCGAGATGACATGCAGCTTGGTTATCGAAACAGTATCTTCCGAACGGATCAATACATTATACTTGAAGTCGAATTTAAGCTTAAACCAGGGAACAAGGATATCATCTCCAGTACCATGCAGGATTTAACGTTTAAACGGGAATCCAAACAACCGCTTGAATTTCCCTCTTGCGGAAGTGTATTCAAACGTCCAGAGGGACATTATGTTGGAAAACTCATTCAAGAGTGTAATTTACAAGGCACTCGCATTGGGGGAGCGGAAATTTCCAAGAAGCATGCTGGTTTTATCATTAATGCAGATGACGCTACTGCCGAGGATTATTTGGAATTAATCAAATTAATTAAAAAAACAGTACGTGATCAATTTAATATTGAATTGGAGACGGAAGTCATTATTTTGGGAGAGTAGGTTGCTATGAAGTCGCAAGTTGGAGGATTACAATGAAGACAACCAGTCGGTGGTTCAAAAATTGATAGATGCTGACTTTTACGTGACCGGCACACCAATATATCAATCCTCTCTGACAGGTGTACTAAAGAATGTATTTCGACCTTCTGCCTGTGCAGAGCATTTACAATAAAGTGATGGGTTTTCTAGCAACCGGGGGGACCTATCAGCATTATTTGGTACTGGAAAATCAATTAAAACCGATTGCCGGCTTTTTCCGCTCTTATGTCGCACCAAGCTATGTATATCTGAATAGTGTTCATTTTGATGCTGAGAATAACATTAAAGATACTGAAGCCCTGAGTAGGCTGGGAAAATTGGCTAAGGAACTGGTCTTCATGCAGACTCAATTAAAAGCTTCATCCCGCTGAACAAGGAGTCGCCAATTTGGCGGCTTTTTTTGTTTTAAGTTCAATATAGATCTCTTAACAATAGTATAACTATTAAGGAATCCATTACGTTATATTTATGAAGATTATAAATACGATGCTCTCTAGAAATACACATCTATTGAGGTAACTAATGTAGAAACCATAATAAAGGAGGGTATTATGCTCAAAACGAAAAAGAATCAACAGTTTACGAAATTAAAAGGTCAACTATTCCGATGTATCGTCGCAAGCTTTACAGCTGTCGGGCTTTTTACTCTGGGGGGGAACGCCCTGATTCTGTCTCAGGCACATGCAGACGCACCTGATGTTTCGGTACGCAACTGGTATTCCTATATGGGGATATCGGTACCCGAACTTAAGCCTTCCTGGACTGCACAAGTGGACAATTATTTGAATATGAACGAACCTTATATTGGTCATCAGGCAGTAGCGGAAGAGGGTAAGGTATTCACTTTCGCTGATAGCAAACTGATCTCATTGGATGCAAAGACAGGCAAACGGCTATGGTCTTACGGAAAAGGATTAACACCTTATGTTGTTTATCATAATAACGTCATTTACGGTCTCACTGGGGATCATAAGCCTTATGCTTTGAACGCGAAGACAGGAAAAGCGATATGGCAATCCGGTTCATCCACATGGATCGATACACGGTATCGTACAGAAATGTTAGTTCCAACGGGTGATACCCTTTATATTATCCAAGGAAGTACAACATTTGCATTTGATATGAAGACGGGCAAGCTGAAGTGGAGGGCTGACGAGCCGCTTGGTGAAGGAAACGGTACCGACTACCTGGAGGAATCTAATGGTGTCGTGCTTCGAACCTTTTATGTACAGGGGGCACTTACGTCCATCCAACTAAATGCATATGACAAGAAGACAGGCAAAAAGTTATGGGACGATTTCGGTCAAGGAGAAGCACTTCAAATTAAAGACGGTCTTGTGTATTCGGTTGACTATCATTCTTCCAAACTGACAGAATATCAATCAAAACCGGAACGTAAAGTGAGTGTGAATGCCTATAACCTCATCACTGGCGTACAAAAGGGGAGCCTTGAATACAACTGGAAAATGAACGGTGATCCACCGTATGACTATGGGTACGGGAGTGTATTTGCAAGTAATGGAAAGTTATACATTGAACAAGGAGATCGGGTAGCAGAATACAACTTCGACAATTATAAAGCTAATGCTGATCCGCTTCGGACTTATCCGCGCCCTTTTTATAAAGAAAACGGGCTGTCGCTTGGTATCGTGCAGGGAAGGCTGATATACAAAAATGAAACAACGGGTGAACTAGCGGGCATCAAGCTGGTGAATGGACAGGAAATCAAGTGGTATGGCGACGCACCAGTTGCTCAGATTAGCGTGTACGGCAAAGGAATGTACCGGACGCAGCGTAACGGAACAATGTTCGGGATTAATATGTTGACTACTACACCGGTCTTTCGGGTAACCACCGGTGCAGATTTACACGAAGCAACGCTGAAGACAGACGGTATGATTATAATACAGGCGGAGGGTAAACTCCTCGGTGTAAAGCTGCCCGCATCGCTGAAATAAGCAAGGATTAAAATTTATGTTTCAATAAAGAACAAGGGTAACGATCAGTGTGATCGGCTACCCTTGTTTGTTTTTAATCTTCATAAAAGCAGAATTCATATTAAAGAGGCGAAGAAGCCAAAATTCTTTTTCCCCATGCGTGGCTTTTTCGCTTCCTCCGGTGTCTAATTAAATGTAAATCAAGAGGAGGTTCCCCACCATGTCAGGAGCTCATGACACGAAACCTGTTTATCCGGATGAACAGGAAAGCATCACCATCTTTGAGAACACGTATGAGCAATATCGTCAGAGAATCAGCAAATACTTCTCACTGAAATTGAATCCCTTGGTTGCAGATGATTTGACCCAACAGGTATTTTTGAAGGCAGTCGAAAATATTCACAGTTTTAAAGGAAACTCAAATTTATTCACCTGGATCTTTAAGATTGCTCAGAACACGGTGAAGAACGAATATCGCAGGTTATCGCGACAAAAAGAATCTCCTTATGATTTTACAGATTATGAATCGCAATCGATCTCTCTTGAATTTACGAAACATGTTGATATTCGAATTGATATTGGCTCTGCGTTACAAAAGCTGGATGAGATTGATCAGGAGATTATTGCATTACGCTTTTTCGGTGATTGCACCTTGCCCGAAATATCCAAGATAGTTGGGCGACGGGAAAGTGCAGTAAAGAACAGACTGTACCGGGCTTTGGAGAAATTAAGAAAAGAACTGAAAGAGTGGGGGGATATTGCCATCATGTATATTCAAGAACTGATTTCCATTGTAAATAAAGGTGAAAACCATGATATGAATGATCGTACGAAGAAAGTGCATCAAGATTTGTTCGATGAGCTCAACAATAGTGTTGAACGAGTGTCGACCAAATATAAACATCATCCATCACAAAAGGTAGTTATTGAAATTTATCCTGATCTTCCAACGTTCCATCAAGCTGTCGGAGAAACAGATGCCCCCAATTGGTTTATGGGCACATATGAAGGGCGTACTTTGAAAATTGTCTCTCCATTGAACCCGGGACCGGAGCATACGTATCAATCCATTCTGAAAGGCACAGTCCACTTGTTCGCCATGTGGCTAATCAGCGACATTAATCCTTCAGCTCCCAAATGGATAAGGCAGGGCATTGGTGGATATGAAGCTAAACATATGTCCCAAGATTTTATTAAAGGATCGACGGAAGATAACATTCGCAACCAGACAATTCCAACTTTTGAGGAATTAAATAACGATACCTGGGATTTTGAAACGATGAAAGGTTTTCAGTTCTCTTATATGATGGTGGAATTTGTGGTTGAGCGATACGGAGTAGATGTATTGAACAAACTAATCCGCAGTCCTCAAGATTTCGAAGGGATCTTTCAATGCAGTGAGACTGAACTGCATGAGCAATGGGTGAAGTATATAAAAATATAACCTTATACTGTTGATAGTAGGCCCGGTCATGAACCGGGCTTTTTTGTGTTGAAAATGCCCTTCGTGAACAGCCTTCTATGTAAAAAATGTTTTATAATCGTTTGTTATATACGCCCCCAATGGTCTGTTCTGTACCTCTATCAATTCCCTAAAGATTTTTGAATGAGACAACAAGATTTCGAAAGATCTCCCTTGTTATAATCAATGAGAAAAATTGAATGTGAAGGAGCTTATCTATGCATAAAATTGTAGAACCGAAAATTTTCTATTTCGGAACTCCAGTCGTACTTATCAGCACTCTAAACGAGGATAATTCGGTAAATTTAGCCCCTATTTCATCTGCATGGTCGCTACATCAGTCGTTTATGCTTGGAATAAGTAACCGTTCTCAAACAGTACAAAATATTCTGCGTGAACGTGAGTGTGTCTTAAACCTGCCTTCCGTAGACCTTGTTCACGCTGTGGATCGATTGGCTCTTCTCACCGGACGTAATCCTGTTCCTGATTACAAAGTACGACAGGGGTATAGGTACGAACCAGACAAATTTGGTACAGCCCAATTGACTCAAACACCATCCGATATAGTAAAACCTTCATGTGTTAAGGAGTGCCCCGTTCAACTTGAAGCAATCGTCAAACATGTTCATGATTTTGGAGAGGATCCGAGTACATTAGCTGCTATCGAAGTTAAAATTGTGAAGTCGCACATTAACGAGCAGATATTGATGGATGGAGAGGAGAATTATATCGATCCAGATAAGTGGAATCCGCTAATAATGAACTTTTGTGAGTTTTATGGTATCGGGGAAAAGGTATATCCGTCTAGATTGGCTCCACTCTTTGCACCGCCTGTCCGTCAGTGACAATGCTCCTGCCAATAACCCTCATTTAACAAGAACAGGCGCTCAACAGCACGTTTAGCTATATAGACGTACTGTTGAGCATTTGCCCTTACCGCGCCCAAGTAGAGGTGCTTTTATGAGTCAAACTGAATTGTCTAATAGGCAAGAGCTGTTTGGGGCGTCCTGGGGCGATCATAGCAAGTTAGGAAATGATTTATACGTGGCCGTTGGAGATTCAAAGGCTATTACTGGCAAGTAGTTTAACTTCTGGAAATACTGACCTTAACTAAGAAACATCATATCGCAGTCTTTTCATTAAGAATGTTCAGCTTTCGCGGGTGTTTTCTTATGAAATGCGGAAAGGTTGATGTAACAAAAAATATCTCTAAACAAAAAGCGTTATACCTGTGGTATGTTTTACCTACGAGTATCCTGCTTCAATGTGAGAGGAGATTGTGTGCCACACGTGAAAAGAGTAATTCGGAGCAAGTGGTTTCTATGGATAACGGGTGTTGTCGGTATTTTGATCGCTGCATTTTGCGTACTATCCTTCATCCTCGTAAATTCGGTATCGGCTATTTTCGAAGCCGGAAGTGTTGAAGAAAAATATGCACTACCCGGCTCGTACGAGGTAGTTACGCTGGAGATCAAGGGCGAACAAGGCGAGAAGCTCTACAGGGTTTATTCTCCGCAATCAACGGATGTCTTGCACCCGCTCATCGCTTGGGGCAATGGAACGGGGGCATTACCTGACAATTATGATCAGTTGTTAAGACACCTGGCCAGTTGGGGATTTATTGTCATCGATACATACAGCCAAACCACAGGTACAGGAAAAGAAATTATGGCTGCGATAGAATATATGCTTAATGAAAATGAAGCGAGAGTCAGCCCGTTCTATCACAGGATTCAAAAAGATCGGGTCGGTGCGGCAGGACATTCGCAGGGATCAACAGGTGTGATTAACGCTCATACGAATTTTGAGAACGGGGATCTCATCAAAACGGTTGTATCGATTGCTCTGCCTGAGCTGAAATATTGTGATCCAGAGGACGTGTATGATACATCAGCACTGAAGGTACCATTTTTTGTTATAGGAGGAACCCGAGATTTCATCATCTCCCCGTCAGACTCCAACAAATTGGCATTGGAGAATACCAATCCGGATCTTCCGGCCTTAATGGCCATGGCTAAAGGCGCAGCACATACAGCGATAGAGCAGGATGGCGGGCAGCATAGGGGTTATCTGACAGCTTGGATGAGATATCAATTAATGAATGATTTGGAGGCAAGAATGGCCTTTGTTGGAAAACATGCTGAAATAGGAACGAATAAACATTGGAAGGATGTGACTTCCGCAAATTTACAATAGTCATGGTTCACATCATTCGAAGGACCCTTCTGAAATGGAAGGGTCCTTCTTCGTAATTACGTTGAACTCTCAATAGATTACTATAAATATAAACGTTTTCAGTAGTGGTATCCTGTTGAACACCAAGGAACGGTTGCTATGATTTCGCCTTTGCTGTTGACTGTCTGGGAATAAGCATCGTGGGTAACTTAACCTGAAGGTACTCGCTGCTTGGATTCTCCACTTGTTTCAGGATGACTCTACCCGCTTCTCGCCCGAGTTCAAGTTCCTGCTGGACAACAGCCGTGGGCGGAATGATACAGAACTCCGGAAATTCCACATCATCGAAGAACACGACAGATAAATCTTCCGGTACAGAGATCCCCATCTGAATCGCCGCTTGAATAACATGAGGGCTGAAATTGGAGGACAGAAGGGCCGTCATCTGCGGATTTGCCTGTAAAAATTTCTGAATCATCATGATAACCTCTTCATCGCTGTCACTCATGGCCAGACGTGTCATCTGTATACTGCGATCAATCAGAATATGACGTTCCTCCAAGGCTTTCTCATACCCGTGCAATCTGTCCTCAATACTTGATGTCCCCTCAGCAAGAGTGGAAATAAAGCCAATTCGACTGTGCCCAAGCTCATGAAGATGCTTAACCGCCTGAATAGCTGCCTCATGGTTGTCCGAGCTGATGGAGTTGGTCTCGACCCCTTTTAGATTGCGGTCCAGAAGGACAAGGGGGAAGCGATTTAGCGTAAGCGCAAGAATCTCATTGTTATAGTGCTCACCCTCAACGGGATAGATAATTAGTCCTCTGACGCCTGCTTGTTTCATTTCCTGGATTTTGAGAATCTCCGTCTCTTGTGAATCATTCGTCTTGGCAAATAACAATTGATAGCCATTCTCTGAAAGGGTGTCTTCAATACCGCTCAGCAGATTGGCGGTAAACCGATTGTCGAGACGGGGGAGAAGGAACCCGATCGTTGGTGCTGTGAGCTGCTCTTTTACCGCTGAAGTGATGTTATGAATCTCCTCGGGGCTGTGATCGTTAACAAAGGTGCCTTTGCCTTGAAGTCGGTATACCACTCCTTTATCGACCAAAGCAGTAAGGGCATTTTTCACCGTGATACGGCTCACACTGAACTGTTCAGCCAGTTCATTTTCGGAAGGAATTCGGCTGCCCGGTTTCCAATTTCCGCTTCGAATCTGGTCAATGATATATGTCTCGATTTTCTTGTACATTGGCTTGAAGGTTCTCACCATCGCATTTTATCTCCATTCACTATTAGTTCGTTCTAAATATATTATATTAATACAACATATACAAGTGCTAAAAATCAATAACAAGTGAGTAAGACAAGAAGATTGAAATTACGAACAAATATAATAAAAAAACCTTATGAATAAACCATTTATTAAGAATAAACTTTAATAAGTTGTATCTAAAAATAAACATTTACAAGTAAAAGTATGTTGTTTATATTGTTTTTAAAGTTTGTTGGATAAAGCGTTTCCAACGAGCCTTGACAATCTTTTTAATGCCACAATTTTTTCGCAAGTTCTTCCTTCATTCAAAAAGGGGGTGCAGCAGTTTTTAACGCCAATTTGTTGTCGTGGGATATTCATTAAGCCAGAAACGAACCAAAATTAAAGATAAGGGTGGTTGCAGGATGAAAAAAAGAGCAGGCATGATCGTTACTTTATTAACTGTTTTCTCACTCATTGTAAGCGCTTGCGGTGACGCGCAGTCCGGGGGGACGGAACCCAAAGCGAGTAAAGAGCTGACGATGTGGACGTGGAAGGTTGCTTACACGCCAGGAATTGAAGCAGCCGCGAAATTGTATGAAGAGAAAACAGGGATCAAAGTCAAACTTGAGACCTTTACACCGGATGATACGTATCGCCAAAAATTCCAGGCAGCAGCCAACTCCAAAAATTTGCCGGATATCGTGAACTGGTGGGCAACGGCAGGCGATTCCATCGAGAACTCAGTGCTCGAACTGTCAGGTGAAATCGACGATGATCTATTGAACAGCTATTACAGTGCTGCAATGGACCCAATCATCGTTACTCAGAGTCAGGTTGACTCTTGGAAAGAAGACAAAAATGCCACCACCATTCAAAAGTCATTGAAGACTGGACAGTTCTACGGACTGCCGCTTGATATCGGAGGATTCTTTACGTTCTATGGCAACAAGAAGCTGATCGAAGAAGCAGGGCTGACAGCTGAAGCGCCCAAAACATGGGAAGAGTTCGTCACCATGATGGAGACTGTCAAAGAGAAAACAGGTACTCCTGGGCTTGTGTTTGGTGCCAAGCTGCCTGATCTGTGGGAAAACTGGGCCGGTTCGGCACTGTCCATCATGCTGAACGAACCTCAAGGCTACATCGATCTGCTCGAAAGAAAGTCCAAACTAAGCGACCCTTCAAATCTGCCGGTAGTGAAAGCGATGGAGACACTGGCAAACAAAGATCTGCTGATGCCGGGAATTTTGTCAACGGATATTGACGGAGCAGACCAGGCGTTTGCTGCTGGCAAAGCCGCTTTCGATCTCGGTGGTTCGTTCACAATGTCTACGCTACTGGCTATGGGAATGAGTCCTGACGATATTTTCACCTTCCCGGTACCGCCGCTTGAAGGATCTAAAATTAACAGCTGGACGACTGATCCATTCACGTTAACGATGTTGTCAGTGAATAAAGATTCGCAGAACAAGGCTGAAGCGCTCGATTTCATTAAATTCCTGACCGGTGATCCGGATGCTGCTATTGCTTTTGCTAATGCGGCGTATACAGTACCTGCGCTGAATCTGGGCGATCGAGCAAATGATCTGGACCCGAACCTGAAATCAATTTCAGATGCGTTCGCTGCCGAGCCTGGTCCCTACAGTCAAGCTTCACCAGCGATCAATACGTATCGTGGCAAGCACAAAGAGTGGGAAGTGTATGCCCAGTCCATGCAATCCATGATCGAGAAAAAGATGACTGCTGAACAAGTCGCCAAGAAGTTTGACGACACCATGGAAAGTCTGAAAGCGAGCGGGAACTAGAACACCAAAGCAATCGGCAAGCCCCGTAAAGGGGCTGTCGATTCCCAAATTGAGAGCAAAAGGTGATTGATCATGATAAAAAGTCGAAATAAGTGGATGCCGTATCTCTTTTTACTGCCTGGCGTGCTTTTGTTTCTAGCCATCGGCGTGTATTCGGTCGGATTCTCGATCATGCTCAGCTTTTATAACTGGTCCGGAATCGATTTTTCCACAGCAAGGTTTGAAGGTCTGGCGAATTTCCGTCAGTTCCTGCTCGGTGATGATCCGATTGTAACCCGGAATTTCTATAATGCCGTTCTGCACAATCTGATTATTGCGGTTTCACAGGTTGTGGTCGTCGTTCCAATCGCACTTGTACTGGCATTTGTGCTGCAAAATACGAAGGCAGCAACGTGGTACCGGACGATTTATTTTCTGCCGATGATCGCATCTGGCGTAGCTATCTTTTATGTATGGAAAGGCTTGTTTGAACCTAGTGGAGCATTCAACTCACTCTTCTTATGGATGGGCTTGGATTTCCTTGCTGTACCTGGTGGAATGCTGGGGAGTTCGTCTACTTCTTTACTCGGTATTATTTTGACATCAATCTGGGGCGGTCTGCCTGGAACGCTGATTCTGTACTACGCGGGTCTGACTTCCATTGATCCGACACTGTATGAAGCAGCAAGTGTGGATGGTGCCAAGAAAACAACCATGATATTGAAAATTACCTGGCCGTTACTGAAGCCAATCACGCTTATTGCCGTCATTCAGATGGTGAACGGAGCCTTTCAGGCCTTTGAGAATGTGTTCATCATGACAGGCGGCGGACCGGCTGGCAGTTCGGAGGTTATTGGTACACTCGTATACCGTACAGCTTTTCTAAACAATGATTATGGTCTGGCCAGCGCGATCGGATGGGTATCATTTCTGATTACAGGTGCCATTGCCATATTCAGTATTCGCTCATTCAAGGCAGACATCTAAAAGGAGGAGCACATGGTCAAATATATTAAGCATATCATTCTAATCTTGTACGGATTGACCTGCCTGTATCCTTTTGTCTGGATGATCGGCACTTCGCTGAAGACATCCCAGGATGCACTAGCCAATCCACAAAGTCCGTTTCCACAAGCTGCACCGATGTGGTCCACATTTGGTGACGTATGGAACAAATTGAATTTCTATCAGTTTTTCATCAACAGCGTGATCGTAAGTGCGGTCGTGATTATAGGCGTTATTCTCATCTATACCATGATGGCCTATTCGTTTGCCAAATTTGTCTATCGGGGCAAAAAATTCATCTACTACACGTTTATTGCCTTGCTGCTCGTTCCAGGTGTAACTACATTGATTCCGCTATATATCAACATGACCAATCTGGGGCTGCAAAACACGTATATTGGCATGATCCTGCCCATGATTAATGGTGCTGCACCCTTCGCCATTTTCCTGTTCACCAGTTACTTCCGCACAATCTCACATGAGTTATACGAGAGCGCCGTACTGGATGGATGCAACAATTTCAAAATCTACTACAGAATCTATCTGCCATTAGCGTTGCCAGCTATCGGAACCATTGCGATTCTGAACTTTATCGGAAGCTGGAACAATATTTTGTGGCCGATGATCATCGTGGATAGCCGGGATATGTTTACGTTACCGATGGGACTCATGTATCTGGATTCATCTTCATTCAAGAAATGGAATGAACTCATGGCAGGGGCTTTGATTACGGTCATTCCAATCCTGCTTGCCTTCCCGTTCATGCAGAAGATGTATGTCAAGGGCATGACGGTAGGTTCAGTAAAAATGTAAATACACAACAACTAAATCATACAAGATTGGAATGAAATGAATGACTACAAAAACCGCGCATATTGTCGCACATTCTCACTGGGACAGGGAGTGGTATCTATCCTTCGAGAAGCACCGAATGTTGCTCGTTCAGCTCATGGAGAATTTAATCGAGACGTTTGAAAATGACCCGGAATTTACGAATTTCCATCTGGATGGACAGTTTATTGTACTGGAGGATTACCTGGAAATCATGCCGCACAGGTCGAATCAGGTCCGCAAGTTAATTGAAGAGGGCAAGCTGATCGTTGGTCCATGGTACATCCTTCAAGATGAATTCCTCGTCAGCAGTGAAGCCAATGCACGCAATCTGTTAATTGGGATTCAAGCCTCAGAACAAATGGGAGGATATGCGAAAATCGGATATTTCCCGGATTCCTTCGGCAATATGGGTCAGGCACCACAGCTCATTAGCCAGGCAGGCATTGAGGTAGCTGTATATGGACGTGGAGTGAAGCCAGTTGGGTTCAATAACGAAATTCAATCTGGCAATGAACATACCTCCAAATACTCGGAGATGTATTGGGAATCACCCGATGGTACTCGTGTGCTGGCGATCCTGTTCGCCAATTGGTACAACAACGGCATGGAGATTCCGGTGGAACCAGAGAAGGCAAAAGTTTACTGGGCCGAAAAACTGGCTCCAGCAGAAGAGTTTGCTTCAAGTTCAGAACTCCTGTTCATGAACGGATGTGATCATCAGCCGCTTCAGAAGGATCTAACACAAGCGTTAAAGACGGCTAGCAAGATTATGCCAGATGTGGCGTTTCGTCACTCCAGCTTTCCCGAGTACATTCAGGCTTTGCAAAAAGCGAAACCACAATCCTTGGACGTCATTCGCGGTGAACTTCGAAGCCAATGGACCGACGGCTGGATCACACTTGTAAATACTGCTTCAGCAAGGGTATATATCAAACAGCAAAATGTAAAAAGTCAGACGTTACTGGAGAAAGTGGCTGAGCCATTGGCAGTCATGGCCTCTCTGTCTACAGGCCTTTATCCACGGCATGAGCTGTTATATGCCTGGAAGACATTGCTGAAGAATCATCCTCATGACAGCATCTGCGGATGCAGTGTTGACGAGGTCCACAGGGAGATGATGACCCGGTTTGCCAAGTCGCAAGAAGTGGCTGAAGCCATATCGGTTCAGAGTGCTCGTACAATAGCCGAATCCGTGGATACATCTGGCTTTGACGCAGATTGTGCGTTGCCTTTTGTAGTGTTTAACACTTCGGGACATCGTCGATCCAATGTGATTGTAACTAGAATGGATGTTGAGAGGCGGTACTTTGACCACCAGCCTCCGCATGAAAAGTATCAGGAATTTAAGCGTGAATATGAAGTCTTTGACCCGAATGATTGGGTTGTATTGAACGCGGAAGGCATGCAAGTGGAAGCCGTGATCACACCCATTGGACCGACATTTGGATATGATTTGCCGGATGATCGATTCCGTCAACCATACTGGGCATATCAAGTGGATGTAGAGCTTTATGTCCAGAACATCCCGGGTTTTGGATATCATACTTTTGCGCTTGTACCTAAGAGTATTTCTGGAGAGAATGCGCTTAGCGAACTGAATACCAACGAACTTGTTACAGAAGAGCAAGTGATGGAGAACGATTACGTGCGGATCGAGATTGCAGGGGATGGATCGTTTACCATGTTGGATAAAGTGAACGGTCGTAATTATACAGGGCTTGGCATTTATGAGGATACGGGGGATATCGGAAATGAGTATATGTACAGACAACCGGATCAGGAAGCTCCGTTGACTACCCAGGGGCTGCCTGCCCAGATTAAGCTGGTGCATCATACACCACTGAAAGCCGTTTATGAGATCGTGCATAACTGGAAGCTTCCGGTAGGCGCAGATGAACTGCTGGATGAAGAGATCCGCTCCATGGTTCCATTTCGTTACCGGAAATCCCGGCGGCTTGATGAAACTAGGGAGGTGAGCATTCGTACAGAGCTGAGCCTTGAAAAAACGGGACGTTCGGTTGGTATTAAAAGCTATATCGATAACACGGTTCAGGATCATCGAATTCGCATGTTGTTCCAAACGGGACTCGAAGCAAGTCATGTTACCGTTGACTCTATTTATGAACTGGCAAAGCGCCCGATACAGCCGGAAGCGGAATGGAGAAATCCGAGCAATGCGCAGCATCAAAATGCATTTGTCAGCATCAGCAATGGTCGTGAAGGGCTGACGATTGCGAATAAAGGTCTTAATGAGTACGAAGTATTAGCTAGTCAGAATACTATTGCTGTGACATTGCTGCGTGGTGTTCGTGAGCTTGGGGATTGGGGCGTATTTGCAACGCCGGAGGCCCAATGTCTCGGACAGCACATTCTGGAAATGGAGCTCATCTCACATGATTTGGATGTTATTGAGTCCGATGCTTATGTGCAGGCGTATCAGTTCCCGGTTCCCTGGACCGTTCAACAGACAGGGGTACATGGTGGAACGTTACCCGCTACCCACGAGTTTTTGCAATGGGAGGGTGATCATCTCGCTTTTAGTGCGCTTAAAAGGGGCGAGGCAAATGATGATATGCTGTTCAGGGTGTTCAATGTATCATCGGAGACGACTTCACTGAAAGTAACGCCTTCGTTTGAGGCTAAGGAAGTGTACGAAAGTACAATTGTTGAAGATCAAGGTGAAGCCATGAAGGTAGCGGATGAGGGAAGTTATGCTTTGAATGTGGGACCGGCAAAAATTCAGACGATCGGCATTCAACCCACAATACGTTTGATATAAACAATTCAGTCTTGGAGTTCTCTCCACTGCTGCGGATTGAAAACGGATGCATCATGTTCCACATACGACAACCCTGTTTTCGTGCAGCTTGATTACATGATCAAGTTAATGGGAGGTACGATTGTGAACAAACGATTATGGTTAGGTGCCAGGTGTACCATTTCAGTTATGTTGACTATTGTCATGTTATGTTCAGGGCTATACATCACACCAGCGACCACACACGCGGCAGCAGAGGGGGGAGATATTACTGAACAGGGAGACGTCCATCTAAATGATGTGTCACCTGACTCGGTAAGTATTACGTTGGGGGAAACTCCTGTGCAGCAGGGCATAACGGCTCGTCCCGGCGATGGACCTTCAGCAGGGCTTCAAGTGGGGATATCTGACGGCAAGGAGTATTGGAAAACCAATCAGACGGTGAATCCAACAAATCCGGCCGATAACATCCTGTATTTTTACTTTAATGTTGCGGATGAATATTTATTTGAAAATACCGATCAGGACGTGTTCGTCACTGTTGAATATTACGATAGCAATAGCGGAGCGATGTCTCTGCAATACGATTCGAAGCAATCCAATTTCAAGGATGCTCCTTTGTTCCGGTATGAAAATACGGGAACCTGGAAGACACATACTTTCAAGCTCAGTGATGCCAATTTCGGTAACCGCACCCATGATGCGGATTTCCGAATCGGGGTTAGCGGTGCAGGGGCACCAGCCAACAATCCGGAACTTCATCTGGCGAAAGTAACTGTCCATAAGCAGCCTCAGCAACAGGGAGGTACTCAGGCGAAGGTTTATGATACGGAATTCCCTACATCAGATATCGTCATTGCAGATCGGAGCGTAACCGATTATGGAGCAATAGGGGACGGTGTCTCGGACGATACTCAAGCTTTCAAAGAAGCGCTGGCAATAGCCGGAAATCAAGGTGGCGGAGTTGTGTTCGTACCATCCGGAACCTATAAATTAACCGGAGAGCTGGTTATTCCAACAGGCGTTACACTTCGCGGAGATTGGGGGAATCCCGAAGAGCATGGCGGGTTAGTCAAAGGTACAATCCTTGCTGTATATGGCGGCAAAGGTCAAGCTAACGGGAACAGCTTCATAAAGATGGAGCCTTCCAGTGGGGTAACACATTTGTCTATCTGGTATCCCGAACAGATTATAAATAACCCGGTGGCTTATCCATGGACGATGGAACAGCTTCCAGGTGACAGTGCCACGGTGAAAAATGTAACTCTCGTCAATGCATACCAGGGGATCAAGATTGGCCCGGAATGGAACGAACTTCATTATGTGAAGGATGTATACGGCACCACACTGAAAACCGGTATCTTTCTGGATTACACAACAGACATTGGGAGACTGGAAGAGCTTCATCTGTCCCCGAATGTATGGGCGAACTCTGGTTTGCCAGGAGCACCTGAGCAATCTCAATTGCGTGAATATATGATACAGCAATCAGAAGGTATCGTAATGGGGCGCTCGGACTGGGAGTATATGTCGAATATTCATATCTCGGGTTATAAGACAGGCATACGAATCACGACAAGAACAGGAAGCCTTGAAACAGCCAATGCGCAGCTGTACAAGATTCAGATTGACGACTGCAACGTTGCGCTGAAGATTGAAGGCGTCAATGATTATGGATTGCTGGTGACAGATAGCCAATTCGAAGCGAGTGCTGGTCCGAATCCTGTTGCCATTTATGCAACGGAAGGCTTTCACTCTATTGCTCAGTTTAACAGCGTAACGGTGGGCGGGGAGCCCAAACATGCGGTTGTGAATGAAGGGCGTGGAACGTTGTCCTTTGAGAGCAGTTCTTTCGTGAATTGGGGTGAAGGAAGCGGAGATTATGCCATAGTTGCGAAGAGTGGTTCGCTTATACTGGGCAGTTCTACCTTCGCCAAGCCGGATCGGCACCTGCTTCTTCAGGGAGATGTGGCAACAATCAATGCCATACATTCCGGACACGAAGGCAACCTTGCAGTGAACGATGAAAGTACCTCGGCGGAACTGAACATCCATAAGGAAGAAAATTTGGTGTTGGAAACGATCCCTAATGTTCCTTCAGTAGATATTGCTGTGCAGCCCAAGCCGGGTACTCGCGAATTGTTTAACGTAGTGAGCCAGCCCTATTTGGCTGATAACACAGGGAATACGGATTCATCCCAAGCCATCCAACAGGCATTGAATGATGCCGAAGCAGCAGGTGGAGGAACGGTCTATATGCCGGCTGGTATTTACCGGGTTGAGCAGGCTCTTGTGGTCCCGACTGCCGTAGAACTGCGGGGTAATTATGATGTACCTCATCATACGATTGGGAATGGAACCGTTATTTTTACGAACTATGGAGAAAACGACCCGGATGCCGATGCCTTCATTCAGCTGAAGCAAGCAGCTGGATTACGCGGATTATCCGTCTATTACGATCAACAAACATGGTCTGATGCAAATCCGGTGAAGCCTTATGCCTGGACTGTGCAAGGTCAAGGGAAAAACGTATACCTGATCGATACAACCTTGGTTAACCCTTATCAGGCTGTCGACTTCGGCACCCATGATACAAGTGGTCATTATATCGATTATGTAGCGGGATCTCCGCTCAAGGAAGGTATATATCTTGGTGGCGGGTCAGACGGAGGATACATGCGGAATGTGCAGTTCAATCCGCATTATTATGGTCGGAACAATTATCCAAATCATCCATCGAATGATGAAGAATTTAATCAAATTTGGAATTATCAAAAAGAGAATCTGGACGCCTTCCGTATTGGGGATGTTACCAATCAGGTTATTTTCAATACATTTGTATACGGATCGAAGTACGGTATTCATTTTGAAGAACAGAATGGAAGAGGGCCCGAAGCTGTCGTTATTGGTCATGGCACGGATGGCAGTAAAAAGGGAGCCGTATTACAACATGCGGGAACAGCTGGTCTTTCGTTTATCAATACAGAGCTTGTTTCCATGAGTACAACAGACAAGGTATACGTGGAGGTTGGGCCAGATTTTGGTTCCAAAGCGGTGTTCTTCAATACGTCCATGTGGGGAGACACAACAAGATCTTTTGATATTCACGGAGGAGATATCCGCATACAACAGGGAAACTTCACAAACGTTGGTGAAATCGGCATTAATGCAATCGGTGGTGATATTACCCTCTACAATTCCTATTTTCAACAGCCACGTACGAATCATGTGGTTGCAGGTCCAAACGTAGAGAAGATGGTGATATCCAACAACCTGTTTAATGGCGGTTTTCAGATTGAGAATGAAGCCCCTCCTGGAAAAGTGACGGGTACCAATCTGTTTCCTTTGGCACTCAAACTGAACCAGCTTGGGTATGATCCATCCAGACCAGGTGATCCCGGAAGCACGCTGACTTTGACTAATGTTGCAGGTGAGGCTTTGCTTAAAGGGCAGATCGAACTGATTGAACCGAGTGTGTATCAGGCGATGTTTAAGCCAGTACGATTTGAGGGGCTGGGCATTGGGAAAAGCAAGGATGTGGCGCTTCCCTATATATCAAGTGACTTGCTCAAATTCAGAGTAACGCTTGAAAACGGATTCCGTTATGAGACTTCAGTCAAACTGTCACAATCCTTTGCGGCACAAAAAGATGCTGTTGGAACGCTGCCATTCATTGAGGTTTCCAGTCCGGAGCATTACAACAGTGTCGGTGGAAGCTGGGGAGGTCCGAATGACCTCAGCATTCAAGCTAAAGCAAGTTGGGATGCGGAAAATTTGGTTCTCAAGGTGGACGTCAAAGACGATATTCACCATCAATCCAATACCAATGGCGATATATGGCAAGGAGACAGTTTACAGCTCGGTATTGACCTTGGTAAAGAGGATGGTGCGGCCAGCAAACAGGTGAATGAGCTTGGTTTTGCACTGAA
>Ga0153960_1000089_pt1 | contig 21965 bp, 16 predicted proteins | sample TSFL044MetaG_FD_102274 | JGI IMG/M metagenome (GOLD analysis project Ga0153960, IMG submission 102274) | Attine ant fungus gardens microbial communities from Florida, USA - TSFL044 MetaG | ecosystem: Host-associated > Fungi > Mycelium > Unclassified | place: USA: Florida, Withalacochee...
CTCAATCAGCCTATTGGTTTGGTTCTTTCGGTTCTAGAGAGTCGCTCAGAGTAAAATCTATCTCATCTTATTTAATGATTATAAAATGCCATTCATCAAAGAAAGTCTCTCCCTCACTGTGGTCAGTCTGCTTTTCTGCTCATCAAGCTAATAAGTAGCCTTAGCGCATAGCGCATCCGACAGCCAGCCCTATGAACTAGCTTACCAGCTCGACCTTTAACGACGGGACAACAAAGAAAGGACATTTCACCGAAGAGCTCTAGACCAATAGACCCAAGCAGAGCTAAAGAGCTGGCTAAATACGGATCGGTACAAGTACTACAAGTAGCCCTTTCTAGCTCCAATGCGGATAACGAAAAGAGAACAAGGACTAATAGACCAGTAGACCAATAGGCCAAGTTACACGGCTAAAAGGAAAGCGCTCGGCTCGCTCCAAGCATTCCGCTCTATAGTTCTCTTGAATACTTCCACCTATCAGCCTGTGACCCTCCCCTCGTATTAAGAATAAGAAGTAGAGCTCAATCCCATCTTCTTATAAGTCGAGGAACTTGGCTTTAATGCCGCTGTAGAGACCTGTTGTTGAACTAAATTCCCTGTCTACGATTCAGCCTCTTTTTTTTAGTCGCCAGCTAGTCAACCAGTAAGTATACTGAGGAATAAAAACCAACAAAGCTAGAATAGAAAGGGCACCATCCGGGGTTTTCATCCCGGTAGACTAGAGTCGTCTTACTCTAGTCCCTGAGCAGGTGAGCACATAGCAATGTTGGAAACAACAGTTATCAAACTGTGTGTCTCCCCTCGCTGAGGGTGTCCTTAGGAGCACCTCCAACGGTAGATCTGAGTCTTCGGACGACGACTATATGTTTGAGACAATCTCCGGTTAGTTACGACAGGCTTCCAAGGCCTTTAGTAACCAAACTCTGGGAAAGACCCCAGCGCCCACCCTCGGACCAACTAGATTGGCCCGTCAAGGAGAGCGGAGATTGAAGTATTTGTCATCCGGTGGTGGATTGTGATGGGGAATACCCAAAGTAATCCTTGGATTGTATTCTATATACAAGTTACCCTCTGGCCACTTTCGCATAATTAGAGTGGTTTGGGGTTCAATTCCCCCCTAAGGTTTACTCCTTAGGAAAGTAACAAGTATATGGACTCTGTAGTTCAATAGCTGGAAGCAAGCAATACCAGTTGCGACCACGCTATCCTATCAGAGCCTGAAATGGGTATGATCCAACACCAGCTTCCCCATTAGTATGGGGGCTTGGTGGAAAACCGCGATGACGATACCTAAGTCTTCTCGGCGGAATCCCTTTGAAGGGATTCGACCAGTCTGACCCTGTCATAATCGACAGAACCAACCGCATGATCAAGGATATGCGGTGGCGAGAACGCCGCGGTTCCAAGATATTGACCTCTCGGTCACAAGAGAGATAGGCAAAAGCGGTGGACATGCAACTCCGGGAAGAACTTCTACTGATTGATGGATATTGATTGATTGCTAACAGATGTTATGAAAGAATTGTTCTAATATCCGCTTCACAAAGAAGGAGAACCCATTCCAGATGAAGGGGATATAGGTAGACAATGAAGGGGCATCGCGGGATTACCTTGGAAGACAATAGACTTATTGGTACCTAGATAGCGCCTCCTAACACGGGAAAGAAAAAGCTGCTGGGTTACGGACCAAAAATACTTATTCGAAACAAAGAAAACCAGATTCCGTACACTCGAACGCGACCGATTAACAACACTCCATTATAGTCTCAATTTTTTTTACATCACAACCATATTGCCGATAGCGCTCTTTTCGTTTTTCGTCCCATCATCCGGTAACCGCCGAATGATCCACAAGAAAGGTGGCAGGAATCAAACCTAGCTTGTGTAGCCTATGGTAAGCAAGCCTCCATAGCTTTCTGCGCCCCAACGGCGCCTTTCCTTTCGATCATTCCATTTTGACTCGGTAAACTCTTAGATTCTATTCTAAGACATTCTTTCTTCCATTACCTATTTTCTATGTCCGGTAAGGCGCATTCAGTTGAGGTTTTATTCCTCCCGGGTCAACTCCTTGCTTTCATCGAGAATGTCATTGCCTCACGATTGCTGTCCAATGCTGTATTTCGACTACATTTCGCTACGCAACCCTCGCGCTTACTCTATAAATAGAGAAAGCAAAGGGGATTCATTGCTCTTTCTCCTTTTTTTCCCGGCACACAAACAAGATTTTATTTTGTCACTGGTGAATTTTGTCAATTCCATTCCTTACCGGCTTCGTTGATGGACTGAAGCAGGGGTACAACCAAATCCAATTAAGCTTGGTGAAAAATGCAATGCGCTCGAATGAGAAAGTGAAAGGGCGGATCAATTTCAATCGATCAAGCCAGGTGTGACCGGGCATCTTCTTGTGAAGAGTGATGTTTACAGCTATGGCCTAGTCCTTCTATTGCTCTAACGCCCTTCCTCCATTGATGGATGATGGAGGTTCACTATCAAATGGGACTTGATTCAGTGACTTCCTTTTCTAATTCTAACAAGCTTCCTTCGTCACCCTATGGTCGAGTCATTTTCCCTTATTCTAGTGAACAAGCATAGAACCTTGACTTTAATACCAATCAAAGTACCCGATCCTTTAGCGAGAATCAATAAAAAGAGATGGGCGAGCGCAGACTCCTTTCTGAGGATCGAAAGGACTTATTCTAGCATGCCCATTCAAGTCCCAGCAAATGCCCGCTTTTGGACTTATGCCTTGCCTGTGCTCTATCATTCATTCCCAAAAGCCCATCCAAAGGAGCAATGCGTAGTCACGGATCAACCTCCGACTTGAAAGACTTGGATGGCGTGCCCGCCTCTTTGTCGCACTACTCGATGGTCTCTATCTATTGACATAGATAGGTGTAGTGTCCCGAGGGCGTGACATCTGCTCGAAGTGGTCTTTTTGCGAGAAGTTCTTTGTCCGGGTTTACCGAAAGGTGTAAAAGCGCAGCCTAGCCTAAGAACTACTTTTAGTGCCCCAAAACAACAATCAGCCCGCTTTAGGAGAGAAACTACAATACAACCAACCGTGCCTAACTCTATCGGTCAAAGAAGCTAAGCGCGAACAGAAGCATCCATGGGCGAGAACTAGAACTGATAGGACGAATACGTGACCAGAGAATGAGATGGTAGGCGTGACTACCGTGCTCTTATGATGAAAAGTACCTCTTATCCGCCCTAAATGCGAGAATTGCAATGCAAGCGGCGAAACGACTCAAGGAGGCAGCAACAGCTCCTCGAATCTTGTGTTCGGTTGCTAACCACCTGCGCAAGGGCCTTGTTATTTATTTTATAGGGGAGATTAGGGAGATGAGGCAAGGAAGGACCAGCCAAGAATTCGATGTTCGATGATAGAATCTTTGGAATCATTAGCCAAAAGCCGACCTTTTCTTTTGCACTTTAACATTTCAGATACGTTGCTCGACTTGCGCTTTGGCACGCTCGACCGCTCTCCCACCCCAAAACGCGCATCTTGCGGGGAATAACCTCCATCCGTAGAAGCTGCATCCGAAATGGGTAGATCCGATCCAGATTATTCCTCCAAGCTTGACTCTGAGGAAGGGGAAACCCAAGCAACGACCAGCTCATTCACCATAATTTGTTTGGACCACGACCACTTGGAACACGGGCGCTAATGGGCATACCAGAAAGTAGGCTTAGAAGCTGGTTTCATACGACCAGGGGATGAGTGGAAACCAGCTTGAGCTGCAGCCTAAAAGTGAAAAAAAAACGAGCACAGGGAAGCGGCGGAGAATAACTTCTCTCTGGTGGTCTCCTTATATTATATAAAGAAATAGATCTGCACTCTTTGGTATTTGAAGAATCCAATCCAGCACTTTTGGGTATACGGCCTGACAGGCCTTACCTTTCTGCCGGAGCATCATGGGTATTGATTTCTTCGCTTGTTCGTCGAGAAAGTAATTAATGAAAGAAAGTAGCAAGACGTCCAATAAGCACTTCTTCTTTGCCTCGGGGTGTAGAGCCCATAACAACATAAGTTGAGGAGCGAAAGAGACTCTTCTTCAAGAAAGCCATTACATAGGCTTAGATGAGGATCGAGACGGAGAGCTGATGAAGTTCCTCCTGGATGAGCAATCAATGAATGAATTCCATGGTACTCTCTGGATGGGCTCCTTCTCAACCAGGAGATTTATCATTCTAATTGGACCGGGAATATCATCTAAGAATCAAAGTCAAGTGAAAACGGGTCTATAAGATAAGGAGCGCACCACTCTTAGGAGTGAGCTTTACCTCTTTTCAGGTTTGGATTGGGATTGATTGGAGCTCTGTTCTCTATATTTGCTAAAAAGAAAGAAAGGGCTAAGACCAATAGAAGGACGTCTCTATCTACTAGGTGCACTTAAATTCTTATGGTTCTACGTCCTTTCCTCCACGTGGACTGGTAAACCCACGGGAGCTATAGAAAGTCTGAACCTCTATACTTGCCACCTTACAATATATACTGACAGTAGGGCACCATGAAACCATTAGAGCTTTGCTCCGATAGTCCATAGTAACCCTCAAACACCATCCCTTTACAAAAGAGACAGATCTTTCAGGGTGAATAGATAGAGAGCCATCTTCGCCTTCAAAATAGAGGGGTAGATAGGCTTTCCCCTAACCAACCCAGTACTCTGAAGGTGGCTCCCCCGCTTACCTATGATTACCTTAAACCTACTCGATCTAAATGACGTTGTAGGGTTAAGGAGAGCCCGAACCCGGTGACCTGTAATAACTGAAAAGAAGGGAAAAGCCCTTAATTTCCAGTCAAACACAAGTCAACAGTGGGCTTACAGTTCCATCAGGCATAAAGAGAATATTAGAAACAAGTTACAAAACTGAGTTTCAATACCTCCCCAAAATTCAATTCCATGAAATATCTAGTTTCAGTAATGAAGTTTGAAATTTAGCTCAGCCAAAATGGAAATGTACTCATGGGCAACCTCCTCTCAGGTGATTATTCACCGAAGAGGGTATAATCTCGGAAAGAGGCAGTACGATCTGGTCATGTTCTCCAAACTGCCAACCATAAATAAATGGTATGACAGAGCGGGTAGTGACCAAGGCACATGGTAACCGAGAGGCTAATCCGTGACAATAGGCTACCTAAATCACCTCTGAATAAAGTGTGTTTACCAGAGGAGGTTTAGGACCAAGGAGTTGTTAACCCTAATAATGTTATTATATAACTACAAATCGAAATTGGAAGAAAGTAGAATAACATTCTAGGACCAACGGTCAACTGTAGGTTTAAGGTCCAAGAGGTAAGTAATTACCCACTGAACATTAAACATACAGTGGACACTCCTGACTGAAGACCATTCACCACAAGGATGAAGGGTTTTCACAGCCTAGTCATGGACAGAACCGAGAAACCTTTGCTATATGCTTCCGCATACGACAGAGATTTCCCGCCTACCACTGCCCTCAATCACTTGACTCCACCGGCCTGCCACCATTGGTCTATTGGCAAAGGAAACCCGGGAATTAAGGATTTTGTTCTGTCTTCCGGACATTTATTATGCTGTCACTACTGCTTGTCAATTTGAATTGCATCAAAGCTCTCGTTCGAACTTCATCTACGAGAATGAAGAACAAGAACTCGAGACTTGAAATGAATCCAAGTGGAGGTTCTTTCTCAGGGCGTAAGGAATAGCACGCAAAAGACAGTTAAGAAATCCTGTCTTTCCTGGCTGTCAAGAGGCTAAAGCCCTTGCGAGAACCTTTCATCCGAGTCTCAAACAAAACCATTACATCTTACACAATAAGACGATAGGCGAATGGGAACACAGCCAGATAGACATTCCGCCCCTATACCTCAAAGGGAATCGCCCTCTACTCTACGACTTAGAAGACTGAGAATCCTTTTTCTGATAGACAGAAAGAGAAGAAAAGTAGTCTCCCCTTAAGTGAAGTGGCTTCGGGCCCGGTTACACAGGAAAAGAGAAAGAAGCACTTTCAGCGGGAACAGCTACAAGAACTCAAGCAGCAAGAGCATTTATCTCGCTCGTCACACACGCACGTGAGGAACTAAACTACAAAGAAAAATCAGTCCTTTAGTGACCTATCAGGCTAGCTATAAGAAAAAGAGAGAGGTGGAAGTAAGCTGCGGCATCCTATCTACTTCGATACTCTATTTCGGTGTTACAACCGATATTCCGTTCCTCGCTTTCGCTTTCAAGGGGCGTAGCGCTTGCTTACTTCTTAGAGTAAGGAATTTCTAGCTTATTAGTGCTTGTGCTAAGGTTTGAAGAGCTTAGTTGCAAGGTTTGAACTTCATTCGGTAGTTGGGACTTCCGTCATCAAACTCTGTAGCAGGAAGGCACCCCTTCACTGAGAGTCGCCCCGTATCATATCTGTCGGAAGGAATGCTTTAGTGGGCTAAAGGACCGCCAGAGAGGCTGGCAGGTCGGACCGCACGGAGGAGGGAACAGAGGGATTGCTGGTTAAGCAGCCTTCCATGCTAAGGAATACCCGGACGGTTTGATTCATCCAGTGCAGTAGAGTAGTGTTATTGGCTCAGTCACTCTCCTCCTTCCTGGTGTTCGTCTCTGTATCGAGGTCAAGGGTTCTTACAAAGAAAGTAGGAAGCCTCTTTACTACCAAATCAGGTGCTCTTCCTAGGTGATGATGAGAGGTAATGAAATACAGTTGTCTCGGCCACAGTCTCTTACGGAAGCAAGACGCCCATTCTTCCTTGGTGAATCGATCACTTGGCGTTTTCCCGTTGGTAGCAAGTAGATTTTCCCTCGGTGAGAGGACCTCGAAGGAGATCACATTTCGTTTTGTATAGCTGCAAAACCTTGTTAATTTCCCTCATGCGAGACCAGCTCGAAGTTACTCTCAATCCAAGTGACAAACAATCCCAGTGATAAGTATGAAAGAGAGACCATCCTGGGGAGGATCAATAAGGTACTGATTCCTGGGTAGCAGATCAGCCCCAGATTCGTTAGATTTAGAAATAGGAAGGCCCCGGCCTGCGCACGGTCAGTCAGGGTTGATGAGCATGATGAACAACCTTTTTCTCCCTCAGCCTTCCCAAACCTTAGGACTATTCCCCAACCACCAAAGCATTACGACCATTCCCAAACTAGAAGACCTTATCAGTTTATGGGGTTTCGCTTTGCGCTCGCTTATAGTAGAATCTGTTCCTGGCTGCATGCAGTTGTTTTTTCTTAGTTGGGTAGCCTGCTTCGCTCTCTCCGTATGGATTCTTTCGTTAGTTGGTCTGCTTTGCTCTCCCACTGTAACCGGCTTGCTGGGATAACGCTTTGATAGGTACGAAGTCACTAATATAGCTAGCTATATTAGGTACGTGTAGTCACTCATATTAATGCTATTAGGGCATACAGCTTTGTCAAAAGGGTAGCGGAAACGTTACCTCGCTTGATAGCCCGTTATACCCCTGGCTCTCACGTATTCCCAACTCTCCCTACTTATCACAGCAGTTAGAAGAAGGTGGGGTGGGACTAGGAGGGTTACTACAAGTGCTGTGATGAGATCTGTCTTTCGGCTTGGTCGTCGTCACACCACTCGCTGATGCGGATCTGGGAGGCTGGGTCGGCTAGCATTGAATACGAATAAGCTCTTCTTTCATTCCTCTTGTTCAAATGCTTTCCCTTGGCTTCGGTGCCAGCTAGGACTGGTAGCATGGTCTTCTCTTAGGCTTTCTCTTGGTGGAGGAATGGGAGTAGCACGTTAGCACTTTACTTTCTGACTTTTCCGGCAGAAAAGAGACAGGACCTCTTATGCGAGACGGAAAGAGCCGATTCGCTTTCGTATAATAATAAGACCGTAACCCTACTACCAACCGTGCTACCAAGCCTTATCTTATATTGCTATACTATGTGCGGACCAGAGCTATAAAGCATACCATCGACAGAGTCCGGAAAGGCAGTCGAAGCACTGGCTAAGCAAATCCCATCTTGAAGTGAAGCAAGAGGTTCTTTCAAGTTAACTGCATGTATGGGATCTTCTCTGTTTACTGCTAGCAATCATCATCATATCATAAATAATATATAGTAAGGACAAGGACTATTAGCTCAGGATAAGGAAGCAAAAGAAGAGAGAATCTTAAACAAATGCTAAGAAAGCCTAAGAAAGAAAAGCCTGGAAAGATGAGTGACTCAGTAAATACAAAAAACAGGAAAGGATAAGGTAAGTTATAACGTCGGTCGAAAGACCGGGCGTGTGTCACAGTTGTCCTTCCCCAAAAAGCTGGCACCGAAATATCGCTAAAAAATGTTTTTTATTACAGGTGTTATGAATTCGATTTGACGGTTCTCAAAAGCTTCAAGTCTGAATCCTCGTTTTTGCTAGGGCCACGCGGACTCTCTTTTCCCTTCAGCTCAGCCCCTTTTCATTCGGTTGCCCTCTTTCAGTCCTTCTGGAAAAGATTCGTTACCCGATTGTGACTTGCTTCTCAACAAGCTACTAATTTGAATGGACGCTTCCTAACCACCGCACCGCTATCTAGATTAAGTCTAGAAGGCTACAACTGGGACTAAAAAGAGAATACAAAAGGGAATCTCTCAGGCCTGTCCGCCACAACCGGAAAAGGGACCTGCTGTACAAATATTTCATTTCATTTAAGTCTTTTGTTGGGAGGAAAAGACTCGCTTTCCTGCCTTGCCCTCTTGCTGTATATCAGTTCTCGCTTATCCAGCCGAAAGAACAATCTCTACGATCTCCAAAGCCGACTTCCACTAGTGCCTCACACGGGAACGCTCTCACCGTACGCTAGAAAGATTAAAATAAGAATATGCCAACAAGGAAATATTATGCCACCGGAAATGGAGAAGCCAATCCTGCATAATAATTCAAGGATGCCGCCACCGAATGAAGACAATACCCACCATAGGGAGAAGGAGCAATTAGAGCACTGCAGTTCCCGTCCTATACTATAGTTCTCGTCCTGCCTTCCCAACAGGACAGACAGGTTTGCGACTTGCGGAGGTTCGAAATGAATGGGGAAGGTTAAAGTATACGTCACGTTGCAATACGGATAATTGAAAGAGTACCAATTGACCCAACTAGCGAATCTGTTTACTGAGTCGGCTTAGCACGCTAGGAGTGGGAGCTTAAGGTATCAGGCAAAGTGTGAAAAGAAGTCGGTTCAAAGAAAGAGTTAACGGGAATAGAATAAGAGCAGTGACTAGCGGCCGGGGGAGGACAACAACTGTGAAGAAGTCGGTGATAGGTTCTTCGTCGAGGGCTTGGCTTTAGGTCTATGTTATGGCGAATGGAAGCGCAGATTAGCAGGTGTCCGCTTGACTCAGTCATAGTCTAGCCGACCAACTGGTAGGCACTCGAAGCCTATGTTCACTAGAGCAATTGAAAAAAAAAAACATTTTTCAACAGGAATGCATCAACTTCGGATGATGACTAGCTAGGATTAGGATCAAAACACCATTTAAGGCACATTTGAACCTAATTAACTGAAGCAGATGCAGGATCCGAAGTCTTCGACTCAGGCTCAGACGAACCGAGAGTCCTGTCTATCCTTAGTCACAGCGAAAGACTTATACTTTTGAGCGCCCATAAAAACAGAACTTTTGGATCTCCAAATGCACCACCCACTATCGGATGGACTTATTGCTCAGTTTCGTGGTGAAATTCCACTTCCCTTTTTCATAGCTATTATGGAGGAACCGCTGCCCTCACTCAATTCTAATCTCGAAATCTTTACCCGATCTGGAAATGCTTATCTTATATGGCACCATAGGTCTTAGTTTCGTTTCCTATATGCGCTTTCGTTCCATCCGACTTCAAGAACTTGTAGGGGGCCGCCCACCCTTTCCCCTTTACCCTCTCACTCCCTAAGGAATGAAAGGCCACATCTAACTTTGCCCAAACCACTGGAATACGAATGAGATCTATAATTAAATAGTACATGGCTTTTCTTCTCGAACCCACCTCCTCCAAATAAATTGCACCTACATAAATTGCTGAAGCAATTCAACAACTTGTTGAAATTCGGCACTTTGCTTTGGGGACCCAATTCCGAAAGATTTCGATATATAGGAATAAGGTGCTCCAAGGACCTTGAATTGTTATGAACGTAGATGCCAATTTGTGAAAAGGTGAGTCCAGGCGGAAGAGAAAAGTGGTCGATCCCTCGGGAGTTACATTCGTAACCTAATGTTATGTTCACGCGGTGATATTATATCTTTCCAAGAGTACTACCCTGTACGTAGTCTATGTCTGGGGAGCATACTTGACAGGAGATAGACACAGGCGGTAGAGAGGTCCCCCACTTCGATTCCCGCCCCGTTAGCATCTCCGATCCGAGATAAGGGATTAGTCCGTTAGGTCTTTTCGGTCTGGAGCCTGCCGGTAATGGGCCTACTTACCTTGCTTGTGGACCAGCAGCAGAGCTAACCCTTGTTCTATTGGTTTGGCGGTTGCTACCAAGACGATTTCTTTATGCCCATCAAAGGACCTCGAGATGCTAATCCACGAAAAACGATACGAGAAATTCGAAAGAACTCATATACGGAACGAGGGCGACCCGTGGAAATACATCGGTTTCTTACTCGTGCAAAGGAACTATTTCTTGGCAACTTGGACAACTTATAACGAAGTTTGTCCCGCATATCACTAGGAAGATCGGAATCTTTACAAAAGGCTTTATAAAGCTTTCGTCTCAATTCATATTTAGCCGCGAGCAATCTACGTTTGTGATCTCGTATATTTCGCTTCTCCGACATCTCTTACTTTTTTTCCCCCTCATCTTTTTGCAAAAAGCCGCTCCACGGTGGTAAAGTCTCATCTTGTGTGTTGGCCGAAGTGACAATAGTCACATTGAACCCTCGAATATGTTCGAAGATCTCGAAATGATCTTCCAGCTCCGGGGAGAATTCGCAAAACTCCGTTTCCATCGAGAATTGAATGGAGTTTTCCCGTATTTCGACCGGAGAATCTAACAGAGACATTACTGTCGAGATTCTGACCGAAAAATTAGACATTCCATGCCCTCGGAGTCGGAGAGTGCTTTGTCGTGCTAGGTCACTGACATATCCTTTGTCTTTATTTGACCCCAAGAATGGATTGGATCGAAACGACTTTCCTGTCGAACCCCTTTGTGTCTGTATGAATTTCTGACCGCGCGGAATCTCCATAGCCAATTTTCCATTTTTGATTATTAAATCATAGGGTGCCTTTGGTACTACTCTTATTTCAAACGATCCAGGAACTTCCATAACGTTGGCGTGATTCGGTTTGAGCAACGGATCCTGACGTGATACATCTTCGTAATGAAAATGGAGTGGAAACATGAGTTGGCTTTTACATAAAGTATCTATAGAATGAGCGCTGAAAACTATCTGCTTCAAAAAGATAGTTGTAAGGAACCATATGATGCGACACGGAATGGATCAAAGAAACTAGCAGACTGATCACTAAGCTCAAGGAGTACTCGAAACCAAAGAACCAACTAAAGCTATCTACTAGTCTTCTGATACTTCTTTCCAGAACATTTGGATGAACTCGATCTCTAGTTTTTCTAGTTCTTCCTTCTGTAGCCGCGCTGCCTCGTACGGCTCTTCCTAAGAACTTGAAGCCCTCTCTCTCTAAATAGAAATTCAAAAAAATGGACAAAAAAAAGACTTTTTCAAAAAGCCTTCGCCTCCTATTCAACGGGGCTATTAGAGAAGCAGCTTCGTTCCTTGACTTCTTTGCTCAGTCAAGCTTCCTTGTTCCTTAGTGTAGTCTCGGTCCATAGTTTAAGACTCTGTTCCTTATAGCCTAGTCTATATCCACAGCTGACGTGACTCCGTACCGACGCCTTTCCCTTTGTAGACGGCTAAGTGACTTCGTAACCTTAACGTACTTATTTTCGTACTTTCTTTCTTGGCTTCGCTCCTTCGTGGGGCTTTCGTCCTTTCGCCTATAGGCGGCGGCTTGGCTTCGCTATCGCTCATGACTTGGTATAGAGTCCGTGTAGTCGTCGGCCTTCCCACCAGAAGGCCTATGATATAGTGGTCGGCCTTTCGAATGCCTCCTTCCTTACTTTTCTGAGAAGCCCTTTACGACTATAAAGGACAGGGGGCTGTTCACCCACCTTTGGAAACTTAGCTACTTAAGTACTACTCAATACTAAAGTCAAGGCGAACGGCATTCTGTTGTACAGCTACTTAATATTAATAGTAGTATAACAACAGTCGTACTACTAAAGTACCAAGGCAACACCTTCGGTGTTGCTAAACGCATCCTTCAGTTGGGCCGCAAGTCTGGTTGGCTGTTTTGTGCCTTATATCTCAAACAAGCGGCCTCCGCCTTAATGATGGCCTATGGTGGAGATGAATTCGTCCACCCTGAAGGTGCGCTTCCAGTTTCCGTCTGGGCTCCCCTCAATTACATCGAGCCTCATCATCGTGCGATGATTCGGAGGAGAGACGAAAAGTCTGATTTACTTGTAAAATGGTATTTGTCAATTTTTTCTTTGTCTAAGGTTATTACCTTGGCCAAGAAGGTTGATAAGTCCACTTTTGCAAGCATAGTGACACCAGTGACTGACATGGATTCAGTCTTGGAGCTAGTCGGTTCAATCAAAGAATGTTTTAACCGCCTGGTTAATCGCTATGTTCCCTGGATAAAACGTATTCCCCTTGAACAAGGGCTTACGTTTGAACCAACCTGGAAAACTTTACCAACCCACTCATTGACGAAAAGGGTGTGGATTGAACGTATGAAACTGAAACCTGAGAAGGTTTCTCGTTTCCGTTCTTCTTTCACGTCTTTTCCTCATGAGTTGGGGGCCTTTCAGTTCCTTATGAACTTTGTTCATGCAAAAGGTGAGCAATTTTCTCAGGGCTGTCTTTGGCCTCCAAGGGTTCGTTACGCTTTTGATGTGAATAATAAAAAGTTCACACCAGAAGATTTAGACTGGTTTGAGAGGCGAATAGGTCCTCTTCTACCGTCTTGTGACGACCTTGGGATTCCCCCGCGGGGCGACTAGGTTGTTCTCTTGAGGGAGCTGGAAAGCGTCGTATATTCGCAATTGGTAACTATATTAACCAAAGGTTATTAAGACCCGTGCACTGTTGGTTTGCGTCTATATTGAAGACCATTCCAATGGACGGCACCTATGATCAACTTAGACCTTTGCGTCGGTTAGTTCCCAAACTGTTTCAGTTATGATTTGAAGAGTGCCACAGATAGGTGGCCACTAGTCTATCTATTTGAAATAGTTGCCCTACTGTTTGACCGGTCATTCGCATCGAGTGTTGTTAATAGCACTCTTGCGACGAATCTGTTTATTGTGCCGTTCGTTAGGCGGTACGCAACAGTTTCGTTCGTTGCTGGTCAACCGTTGGGATATTATGGCTCTTGGCCTCTGTTTGCCTTTTCGCACCATTTACTGGTGTGGTGGGCAGCGGAGCAGGTTAGACCAGGGGTCCGGTTCGATAGGTATGCAGTGCTAGGTGATGATGTTCTCATCACCGATCCACTGGTTGCTGAGTAGTACAGGTTAGCTCTTCAACGACTTGGTGTTAAGATTTCTTATCACAAGTCGTTGGTGTCGTCTTCAGGTGCTGCCGAGTTCGCTAAGAGGTTCTTAGTTAAGGGTATGCAGGTGGATTTATCCCCGATATCCATGCGAACCTTACTTGGCTTCCATCACCCTTATGGTCTTATGGCCATTAGGGAGAAGTATCATGTGGAGGATTATTCTCTCTTGATGCGGATTGGTGGAGCAGGTTACCGAACTCGCTCTGCTGGGAAAAAGTAGAAATCGGCCAAATGGCGTCGGTTTCGGCTTCTTTTCCTTCGGAGTAAGTTACCGATGGATTTGCTCCTTGGTGGTGGCCTTCCCTTAAACCCATACCTTTTAGGGAAACTTAAAAGGTACTTATTGGAGAGGTTAGCTCCCCGTGAGTTAAAGACTCCTCCTCTTGAGCTCTTTGAGTTTGAGGGGATGTCTGACTTCTTGGAGTACTCTCTTTTAAGGTTAGTATATCTTACTTGCTAGAGTAAGGGCCACTTACTTGTTAAAGTCAGGAAGGGGGTGAAGTCATGGTTAGGCTATGTCAAGTGGTATAGCTTGCTATCTATGGACCCCTCGGTCCCACTTGAGGCTTTCCTGGATAGTCCTCTTGTGGAGTCCCATTGGTATGTCCGACGCACTGATCCTTTATTAGTGCGTTGGGGTCTACTATGGATATTGTACAGGAAGTTGGCCTAGATTAGACTTTAGGGGTATTACCTACGTAGTCCTCCTCATTGTGAAAAGGAACCATGCAACTCCTTGTTACTGTAATGGGGTTTCACAACCCGTTGCAGTCTCCTACGCTCTTAGCTGAGTGTGGGTGGGAGCCATTGAACTATAAGGAAACCTTCGGTTCCCTTTCTTTGAATAAACGCCACCTATTTTAGTTTACATTCATTACAAAGTAAACCAAGCCTAACCGGTCACGACATGTTGTTTGTTGATATTGATTGAGGAGTTTAGCTGACTGAATCCATAAACCTAGAAAGTAACCGTCACTGGTACTTTTTTGACTCTATAGGTAGGTATAGGTATTGGTGGAGCTTGCGTAATGTAGTTGTAGTTAAGGCTGCATTGAAGTAGCGCTTTTTTTTTTGAAGATCTGCTGAAGTACCAAAGGCGAACGGGGCTCCCAGGCCGGGACGTCTAGCAGAATGCTTGGCCTCCCGCGCTGGAAGCGACACCCGAAGGGTGAGCTTCTGGCGGTTAGCTTCTAGAACTAGATAAGATAATAGGCATTAGGCATTCTGAGCTGGGAGGAGGCAAGCAAATGAAGGGAGGCATTACGGGCCGACTACAAGAAGCTTTGCTTCGTAGACTCGACAAGTCGCTTATAGAATGCCGACTACTACTACTAAGTGAAGACTTTCCACTTCATTTAATAAGGGGAAGGGGGGAGGGAAGCGAAGCTTAGCGAGCTTTATAAGGCCGACCACTACATAAGCCGCTGGCGGAGAAAGCTCTTCGAGCTCCCCTTCATTCGTTGCTAAGCCAAGGTCCCAGGTCTCCGAGTCAGCCCGCGCTTTTTCGAAGAATCCTGCACCCATGGGCATACGGCCTGGCAGGCCTTCCCTTTCCGCCGGAGCTTCATGGGCGTTGCCCCGTTCCCCAATCAGATGTTTGGATGTGAGCTATACTCCGCGAGGAGCCAAACGGGCGTATGGCCTTGCCTTGCCATTTGACCTCTCTTCCCGTGTGACTAGGAATGCTCAGTGACAACCTCTCAATTGTCACCGCCTGGCCTCTCTTGCTACCACGGTAGGATCAACCACTGAGGAGTAGTACTCAAATCCCAACCTTCTCCCATGTCATACAACTTCCAGATCAGGCCAAAACGGATGAGATTTTCATCACGTTCTGTCCTTTTCCAGGTCCTTGTACACATGGGGGCATTCATCAGCTCATCAATGGATACATTCCAGTCCCAAGCTTTGGTATGGTACCAGTGAACTAGATTTAACCACTGCCTTACCCATCCGAGTAATACAGTGCGTTCTAATATCTCCTGTTCACCATCAAACACCAGATCTGAAGGATAGATCTGGATCTCCTTAGGTTTCAATTCCTTTCGGAGATAAGCCACCATCTTCCCCTTTAGATATGGGTTTTGGGGTTTCCCCCTTCCAAGCCACATTTCTAAAGGTAGTGACTTGAGCCGGTTTACTAGCAACCACTTTCAGACGCTCCCACCTTTTTGACTGTTTAGTCATCAGACGAGAACGGACTCGATAACCTGCCCCACCGAGGCGCTGAAGGACGGATGGTGATGTAACACCATACTTCCCAGCTACTTGGACAAGGCCACGAATCGACCTACAACCAGTTAGAGATCTCAGAGATATGGGTGATAGATCGACTTTCATCGACTTAACCCAAAATCTCTTAGCAAATTCACAACACCCAGTCCTAGAGACTATGGACTTAGGCATTGAGATTTTTACGTCTAACTGATCTAAGATCTCCTTATAGTGGTGCGCAACCTCCTTATCGGCAATGACAATATCATCGCCCAATAAGGCATAGTTCCAGAATGGAGAGGATCTACTTGGATCCGCCCGTTGTGCAGCCATCCACACCACAAAGTGATGGGATAAAGCAAAGAGTGACCAAGACCCCTTGAAACCAAGGGCTTGTCCAACACGAAAGGACAGCTCATGAAACTTCGGGAGGGCCAACCAAGAAAGTATTCAGGCCCAAAGAACTGTTGACCACTGAGGAAGCGAATGTAGGACCGAATAAACTTTCTACGGTCGTATATATCACTCCTAATGGCCAACGGTCAGTTGCGGATTTCAAATCAAATGAATAAACATCTAGGAGACCCCCACGGGCTCTTAGACGCCGCAACGGACGTTCCTGGTCAAAAGTGCCGTCGGCCTTAATTACCTTCAGCACTTTGAATGCCCAATCATGGACAGGGGAGAGGAGACGCTGCTTGACGAAATTACAAACGGCAAACAAACGTCTCTTTCCTCCACCTTCGATCACTTGACAGAGCCTACCTGTTACTAACGGGACTCCATTGTATGCCTCAGCGACGGTAGACACTTGTGGTCCAACCGCCCTTTCGTAATACTCGTCGAGGTCCCAAGAACTCTGTAGTCCTTTTTATAGAAAAGGGATATAACACCCTAGGATTCCAGGAGAGAAGAATCCATCTGGAAGAGAATGAATTTTATTCACATTCCAGGGCGCTTTAAATTTGAGAAAATATTAATGCATGGAAACTGTTTGCCTCCTGCACTATTTTCATCCACCACTGGAATAAACCGGTGAATGAATGAATCTAGTAATGGCCAGGTAGGGACCCAGCTAATGCCTTTGTGAAGCGCAATTGACTGGATCGTGGGAACGTAAAGTGACCAAATTCTCCGGGCAGACATACCCGCATCCGATCGAAGTTCCATTTTAGTGCCCCCTAACATAAAGGAGAGCTGTTTCTAGTCGCGCAAGACATACATTGCTTAGGACCAACGGGTCACACGACAGGTGCACGATCGACTTTGCACGCTCCATCCTTCGGCCCTTCGCCTATCGGCTTGGCAGGCAAGCTACCTTGATCCGTCTTTGGCTTCGATTCGTTATGCTCAGCAGCTCCAACAAGCCCTAAAGCATCTTGCCCTCTAAAACTCTTTAGAGAAAGCGCTGCTTTACGTTTGATCCTATGTGCCCAGAGAGTGCTATGCGTTCTCCACTGTCGGACCTCGCAAAGAGAGAACGTGTTTTTTCCTCTAAGTTTTTCTCTCATTCGCGGAGCGAAGAAAGCGGGCTTTGCCCCAGCTACCGCTATCCTTGAGAAAGCAAAAGAGCTACCGAAAGAAAGGGATGCAGTCTCTCCCTTGGCCTTTGGAGAGGAGAAGGCAGAGAAGAAAACGTCCTTCGCGCAAGTTTTTTTGCTTCCTGCGCCCTTACTCTTCAACCAAGGAGGCATTCTGGTAGGAAGGCCGACCACTACATAAGCCGCCATCAGTCCAGGAGAGAAGCAAGCTACCTTTCTTTGATCCACCTTCCCGGGCAGGGAAGAGAACGAAAATAGGCCGCGGATGGTGGTCGTGGTAGGTTCGAGGATCTTACGCGGCGGAGCGAACTCCTCTATCGTGTTGCATTTCCTCTGGCGGCGTAGCTGCACCCCCTCGATCCATCGTACTGGAGCGATCTGAGAAGAACGATTAGGGTCATATTCTATCCTTTCTACAATGCCCATAGAAAAAAAAAAGCGTTTCAGATCAATTCTTCGCTGCAATCGCTTCGATCCACCCCCTCGGTGAAAAACCGTAATACGCCCTGAAGAATTCCTACCTGCAGACTTCCCTGTACTCAAAGTGAATTGTCTAAGTGCTCGGCTTTTTCTCATTCTCGTCAGAATTCTTTTCCAGACTACTATACTACTCCTCCTTCTTCTCCTTCATCGTCGTAGGTCCTTTTTTTTGACATAACTCCTCTCTTAGCTTAGAAGAGTGAGAAATTCTTTCCTACCTTCTGTCGTTCAGGAACAAACACTTCGCCTAATTCTTATCCCGGCCCGGTTTTTCCCCACTAACCAATTACGTTACGACCACTGAACAAACTTGGTTGACGAACATGGTTTATGCGCCGCTAATGTAGCGGCTTGTCGAGCATTTGACAAACTCACACCATCCATTTCAAATGGGATTTGTCCCGTGGACACACGAGCAATCCAACCCGTAGGACTTCCTTTTCCTCTTCCCATTCTTACTTCTGTAGGTTTCCCGGTAATAGGGATATCCGCGAGAACTCTTACCCATATCTTACCATTTTTTCGGAATTGTCCGCTCATAGCACGATGGAATTGTCCGATTGTAGCCCGACGCGCTGCTTCAATGGCTCGATATGAAAGACGACCAGCTCTACAACTTTTAGTGCCATATCTTCCAAAACCTAGTTGTGTACCGTCTGGTTTGCAACCCCTACGACATCTGCCTTTACGATATTTACTATATTTCGTACGTTTCGGATATAGCACGTTCCCCCTTTTTTTTACTATATGAAATCCACACTTTGACACCTGAGATTCCGTAACGAGTAGATACTTCCGCAGAAGCATAATCGATTTTCTGGTTAAATACATTACGAGATGTTTTTCCATACTTTCCGCATTCAGTTCTAGCTATTTCTGCGCCTTTTGATCGACCTGAACAACATATACGGATCCCCACCCCCTTTTTCATTACTAATGGAATATCCTTCACTATTTTACGAAAAATGGAACGAAATGATCTTGTTTTCTTTCTCAGTTGAAAAGAGATGTCTTGAGCAATCGGAGAAGCACTTTGATAAACAGATTTGATCTTGACCGACTCAATTAAGGTATTAGTGTTAGTTCTATTAGACAACAAAGATCGCATTTTTTTCACTTCGTTCAAATAAGAGTTGTACCCGTACGGAATTCTTCTGTTTCTCAGTATGATCTCTATCATCATCTCTATTCCCTTTATCAATTCTCCTATCCTACCTAGGTCTATGAATTTCTCTATCAATTCCATTACCTTATCCTTAACCATGAGTTTCCAACATTTGATCCTTAATTGACCTAGGAGTTGTTCCCGGGCATCCTCAAAAAAAAGGTTATTATACATCCCAACTCTATCCCTTGGAAAGAAAAAGGTAGCACCGAAGAAAGGAAAGAGCGAGATGGTGGTTTTTGTTGTTCCCGCGAAGCGAAGATCATTCGCCAAGCGAATGAAGTGGGTCAACCTCTTTTTGGCTTCGGCCAAACACTTTTTCTCGCTGGTCGAGCTTTCTACAAAAAAAGCGATGCGAGAACGTATTCTCTTATCTAAGCTTCTTCCCTGCGCATTCGCTCCCCCCATCGTAGATGGTTCAGCCACGCCCGGTGCCACGAAATGATTGAGAACTACGACGGGGTCGAAATGAATTTGGTTCTTTGTATTCAATAAGTATTGCATGACCGAATAATTCAAGGAGGGGCGCACTGCAGGGAGGGTCCTTTTAAATAGATGACTCGTCGGGCCGTCGGAGCGGGACTTCTTGGGGAAAAATAACTTGAATAATTTCGTTTTTCTGAAGGACAGGAACGCTATGTCATTTACAACCCCGGCGTATTTCGGATGCTTGAAGGCCCCGCTTACCCGAAGTGATTTAGAAAGATTCTTCTTTATCGATGGTGATCGGTCATGGTATCCATAGCGTTGCTTCTTTTTCGGCCAAATCCTAATTTCGTTTTGCTTCTCCCGGTCGTCGAGCCTGATCGACTCGACTCTTTTCCCTGCCCTCCGGCCTCTTACTTCGTTTCGTTCTTCTTCTGTATTGTCGCTTGAATGAAGACACCCGATCGGCCCGACTTTCCCAAATGCCCACCACCGGCCCTTCTCCTTTCCGGGTCTGGATTTTTCGCGTCGTTTCAGTCGTCGTGGTCGACGGGGAAGAAAGAAATGAATGAATGTTCTTTTGGGAAAATGTAGAATAATACACCTACCGAGACGAAAGCCAAAGGTGAGTCTCGTAGGTGGACGTATCGAACCGAAATAAGATCTCAGATTGACATCTTGATACACTAATTTAGCATAATAATAAATAGAGTCAATGGTGACTCCGCCGTGGGAATAGCCGCTTCTTTCTTGCTTGATAGAGGGGCTTCCATTCACCAACGCAGACAAAAAGTGCTCTCCGAACCGTGCTGGATAGTCACCCATCACACGGCTCTCAAACCCAACCTGTGATGAATCCCGGGAGATAAAGTAAAAGCGCTTGATCTTTTGCCCCATACTTTGAGATGCTTCTCCCCGTCCCCGCCGATCAAGCAGCGACGCTGCTCGTGATAGGCTTAGCTTTAAGCCGCTATCGTTCGGTTCGAATAAGTCAAGTCCCCTCGGTCGGTTCGCTCAGGTGGTCTTCCCTAATGTTCAGAGTTGTTCTGGTTTGAAAAAGGAGCACCGGCCGAGCGCCCTGAATGAATAAGAAATGGACAGCAAAGGGAATCAATGATTCTTATTCAACCGAGTTGAAGTTAGCAACATGTCGATTACACACCGGAGGTTGGTAAGAACTGAGGGACAATGCCCCCCTAACCTAAGTGGGCCTACCAGCGAAACAACTGGTACTTGATCGGGGGTGGGGGGGTTGGTTTCGTGCAAGGCCTTCGCAGCAGGAAGAGGCAGTTGTCATTTGAAAGGAAAGGCCCCATGTATAGGGTTCCAAACCTGACCTGCGCACCCTGATTAAAAAATTATATGTTATTAGTCAAGCCTAAACGTCCTTATTGAAAACTAAAGCGCTAACGCTATAATAATTAAAAAAATAAAGCGGCAACAACTTCTTTCTCAAAGTCAACTTTCTCGCTTCTTGCTTTAGAAAGATTGCAGCCTTAGCCCTTCTTTACTAATAACATAGAAAGTAAAGGCTCCTCTCCTTTTCTACGAATCTACAACTCTCTTTACTGAGCGAGACTCCATCCATATCCCCAAAAGTTGTTATATTCTATATTTTGTATTCTATCATTTGTTTGACAGCCTAAACTAGGCTCCATTTTAGATAGGTTTTCGGTCTTAATCAAAATAGGTCAGGGGCGCGTCGGAACGGTCGGTGGCTGCTTAGTCTCATCCGAGAGTAGAATCTCTTTGTACTGCTTTTTTATTTAAAAATTAAAAAAAAAAAGAAAGAAGGGGGTCGATTTAGGCTCCTTCCCTTCCACTGCATAGCTGCGCTAGCAGGTACTACGAGCCCTCTGTCCCACGCATCTAACCAGCTCGCGTGGTTCACCGGTTCCACCGAAAACTCTCATTTGTTGAAGCGGAGCATAGTGCGCTTTAGGCGCCGAGCGAGAAACGTCTCTTTCTTCTTTCGTTTCGGTTTATTCACTGATCTGAAACTTAGCACTTGTTTTCTTATTGATTCTAGGGGCGGCGGCGTTCTTAAATGAAGTCTATACGAACCGAATTAGCACTTCTCAGATCAGGCTAGGCCTCTCCAGCAGAGCTGGGCGCCGGGGCCCTGGATGCGCTAGCGATCGGCACATAGGGGAGTGGTTGCCCGGGTTTCTCGGCCCGGTATCCAGCACCTCGCGTTCATGATATCTACATTCAACTGTGCCCCGGAGACACGGTCGAAGCACGCCCGCCCAGTGTGCTTCTTTCACGACATGCTCTGGTTCCGGGTGTCTTCCAGTGGTCTTCTAGCGTTAGAAGAAGTCGTGTCCGTCCCGGACATCTGCAACGTCCTCCCACGCCACGCTATATTTTTTTAATATAGGACAAACTGAAGGAAAAGACTGACCCATTCGGTGACTTTCGCGGTCGCCCTCACTGAACCGACTTGAATCTGAACTACGATTCAGATCGAGTCTTACCGAAATCGGATTTCCTTTGCGTGCCATATTTTGATTCCCTTTTTTTGAATCCTTTTCCTCCTTCCCGCTAAAAAGAAATAATAATAATATTAGTGATATCCTAATTCGGCTACCTCCCCC
>Ga0153960_1000091_pt1 | contig 21371 bp, 11 predicted proteins | sample TSFL044MetaG_FD_102274 | JGI IMG/M metagenome (GOLD analysis project Ga0153960, IMG submission 102274) | Attine ant fungus gardens microbial communities from Florida, USA - TSFL044 MetaG | ecosystem: Host-associated > Fungi > Mycelium > Unclassified | place: USA: Florida, Withalacochee...
AAAATAGTGATAACTTAACCATATGGAGGCTGTCCTTTGTTCTAAGAAAAGGACAGATGACTATCTATGAGTAATTAATGAAGTCCATGTGCAAACATTGAGGCCTTCATATCTTCACTAATATTAATCACCTTGAAGTTGTTCTAGGCTCATTCTGAGCATTATGAAGAAGGCTTCTGCTAAGCCTAGAACTGAAGCATTGATCATGGCAGTTTCTGAGATATTAGCAATTTAATAAACAGTAACATGGTGGTTACCAGTTGATCTGCTTAATATCTCAGCCATTATTGATTGCCTTGAGACGTAACTGGCATCGATTGAAAGGTCTTCTTAAGGGCTTTAAGCTGGTTTTAAGACTGTGAGAATTGTTGAAGAATTGGTGGAGATATGACCAAATGAAGTTTGTGACATGGATGATCTAGGAAGAGAATTATCAAGAAAGAAAAAAGAAAAGAATTGCTAGGTAGGTATATGGCAAAATTACTATATAGGTGGAATGATAAGAAATTCAACCAAGAGTACTAGGGACAGTTAGGAATTGGCTAAGATGGAAAGAAAAGAAAAGAATAGAAAAAATTGACAAAGAAGAGGAAGAAAAAATGGGAAAAAATAGAAAAGAAAAATGGGACAAAGAAAACAAACTAGGGAATATACAGGACCCTTATGATGAGTTGTAAGAAAAGATTCTTGGGATGAGAATTCCTAAGAGGGGAATACTATTATGAGTTACCTTGACTATGATTAAATGACATAAACTGGAGTCAAACTGGTAGATATTAAACACTTGTAATAATAATAAGGACAAATAGCTAGGACATATATATATTATAATGAGTTTACTTCATGTTTGCTGTATGACATCATTATGATGTTCTTATGATGAGAGGATGACAGAGAGATGACACAATTTTGGAAGGAGAGGTATAAGGCTTATAGTAGGATAGTAAGACCTTAGCTTCATTCTAGTTTATATATCATCTTCTTAACTCAAACACTGGGTTTGGAGGGGGATTGTAATATATAGTATAGCAAAATAAAGCAAGGACTATATTGAGTTCTCTTCTAACCCTGAAGAGCTACCTGGTCTAAACCCTAGACTAGGTTCTTAAGTCAGTCACTGACACTTAGACTATAAGTTCTTATATACATGAAAGTGATAGTCTATGCACTAAAACAGACCATCATATGCTACTACCTATTGTTCTATATATGATAGTATCTTTGTACTTGAAAAATGCAATAACTTAACCATATGGAGGCTGTCCTTTGTTCCAAGAAAAGGCAGATAACTATCTATGAACAATTAATTAATATCTATGTATAAACATTGAGGACTTTGTATCTTTACTAATATTAACTACCTTGGGGTTGTTCTAGGCTATAAGAGGGCTTCTTTTGAGCCTAAAAGCAATTGTGGCAGTTTCTAAGATATCAGTGATTTAATAAATAGTACCATAGTGATTACCTACTGATCTGCCTAATATCTCAGCTAATATTGATTGCCTTGAGGTGTGGCTAGTATTACCAAAAGGTTTTTTCAAGAGCTTTTCATAGCCATTGAGACTGTGAGAATTGTTGTTATGCTAGACAGTCATTTAGACAATACAAGTGGTATTTTTCACTGTATTAACAAAAATAACCAGCTTGAGAGATGAGTTTGGCCTTCCAGAGATGTTCTCTTAGACATCCAGTTGTGGACTTAAGCATACCACTTGAGTAGCAGAGTAGTGGCTATAACTACTGCTACAGAGACCTCACAGTTGAATACATTTAACTTAAAGCCTATATCTAATACTTGATATCTTCACCCTCCTTATTAAAAGGTCCAGCTAAGGTTTTTAGTAAAGTTATGTTGGAGGAGAGATGTCAATGAGACTTTGAGTAGCACCCTTGAGATGTCCTAAGACAATAAGAGTACTAATTCCTCAATATAGAGATTTACAAAGAGAATACAGAAAGAGAGAACTTGCTGTTCCTTTCTCTTTCTAGTCTGTATTTATCCTAACTAGGTACGTAATAGTCAATTACAATGTGATAACACTACTTGTAACTCTAAGTGACTAGTTAAGTAACAGATCAGTAATGAGGGTGACAAGTAGAGTCATAACTGAGTTATTGTCTAATAATGGGTTAGTCTGATATTATTCTATTTGGTCTAGTCCAAAGATAGAGAGAAAGATAGTCTGAGATTTCTCTAAAGAGTCCTCTCCATACCTTAAGTCTGATGTTCTAGGTTCAAGACATTCAATATATTACTACATCATAATGTTTTTATCTAATAACACCAACATCTTGTTGATTATCCACTCATTATTAGACTATGGCTGATAATAGTTATAGTCCCACTTATTAGATTACTGATTGGTATACTACGACATAGATAAGAGAGCCAAGACAATATCCTCTTGGACTACCTCTATGGATTGAGACCTCTTCACTGACCTCCCAAGATGAATAGATTAATTTCTCAGAAGATATCTCAATTACTACTATAAAACTTACCTAGTAGATAATAACAGCCACCTAACACAGATCCCTACTACCTTAATATAACAACCAATACACTAATACCCTCAAGAACACTACTAATCACACCCACTACTCCATAAACCACCTACTTCAATAACTGAAAAGCTAGAAGGAGAGAGAGAGTTGATTATAAAAAAGCAAAAGGACATTAAGACACCTTAGTTGTCAATCTACAAGTTTGACATCTGAGGTGAGATATATTTTACATATCATACAGCAATAACTTACAAAGTCTTACCTTAGAACTTAGACTTTACTTCTAAAAGATAGATACCAATACAGTTATTGACCTACAAGTTTGACATTTGAGAACTTAAATTTAACTTCTAAAACTACTCAATATTCATAATACCTCATATATCAGAGTAGCTAACTTCTAAGCTGGAATAAAGCCAACTGCTCCTTTATTAGTGTTTGACAAGGAAAACTTGATAGAGTTCTCATTAGATTCTATATACTATTTATACATGAAGAGTAATCCTAACCCTTCCTTTTTATCTTGTGCTTTCCTATGAGTCACTTTTCTCTTGTATATCCATCTATCAATAGGAAAATAAATAAAAAGAAAAATAATAATTAGAAAATAAAAGAAAATAAAAGAAATATAAATATTGACTTAGTTGTTTTTGCCAAGTCATGACACTACTCCCCTCTTAAGTTTCCTTGTCCTAGGGAATTTCCCACAACTCATAGTATAGATTAACTATATTGCCCATCTTGTCATTGTCTTTTTCTGTCTACTCTCTGACTCCTAATTTTTCTTTCTCAATTTCTTTTTCTTTCATGATCATTTCCATTTTTCTTTTCCCTGATTGTTTCTTTTTCTACTATCTCCAATTCCTCTCCAATCTTCCCTAATATTCTTGGTTGTACCTTTTGTCTGATCATCTGAATAGTTTTCTTACTGTGAACCTTCCAGGCAATTCTTCCCTTCTAAAGGTTTCTTCTTCATATTCTTGTCTTGCTATATCTTCTAGATCTTACTGATATTCTTTTTTGAATTCTTCAATTGCTTCCTGTGCATTCTTCAAATTCTTCTTTTCTTCCCAAGTATCAGACTCCACTGTAAATTCCTTCCAGCATACTAAGTACTTGTTCTTTCCTCTTACCTGTCGTTTGTTCAGGATTTTTTCTACTTTTCATTTTTTCTCTTCTTTGTCAGAGAGCCAAACTCTGTGCCGGAATTAAGCCAACTGCTCTTTGTTCAGCGTTTGACAAAGAGAACTCGATAGAGTTCCCGTTGGATTTTCTACTCTACTTATACATATTTCTGACCCTAACCCTACACTAAAGTCCCACGCTTCCATATGAGTCACTTTTCTCTCACGCGTCCATTGATAAGAAAATAAAAGAAAAGAAAAAGGAAAAGAATATTAAATAATGACTTAGCCGTTTTGCCAAGTCATGACATTCTTCAATTATTACTAAAGCTGGTTACTCCCTTTTCTGCCCTTTTACTTGCCCTATATATTTTTATATCCTACTAACATTTACTACTAGATGTACCCTTACTGTACTAGGTAATTCCAATTTGACTATGTTTGACGATATAATTTTCTTGATTCTATAAGAGCCTATAAATCTCTTTATCAACTTCTCTGTTCTTCTTTAATCATCTGGTATTTTAAGTCCTTAGTACTCAGCATCACTAAGTCTTCTACTTTATAGTCATCTACTTCTGCTCTCCTTTTATCTGCATATTTTTTCATCTCTTTCTGTGCTTTTCCTAGTGTTGCTTTTGCTTCCTCTTGTATCTTTTTCATTTTCTCGATAAATTTCTTTGCCCCTTTATACTTTCTCTTCTTTTTTCCTTTGAACCCTATTATGGGATCTTGTCTGTAATTTGCCTTAAAAGGTGATATCCTAGTACTTGAGTACACTTTATTATTATATGCAAACTCTACTATTCCTAACTATTCTGGCCACTGCTCTTGCCTATGATCGATGAATATTCTTAAGTACTGTTCCAACTTCTGATTTATCCTCTCTGTTTGTTCATTTGTCTGAGAGTGGAATGCCATCAACAATTTACTCTTAATCTCTAACATCCTATTCAACTCTCACATTAATCCTGCTACAAATTGTGGTCCCCTATCTGATATAATTTTCACACATTGTCTCTGAACAACTATGCTAGCCTCTCTACTAATGTTTTCTCTGTAGTAGATATAAAGTGTACTATCTTTGTTAACCTATCAACTACTACTAAGATTGAATCATATCTCTAAGCCAAAGGCAGCTTAGTGATAAAGTTATATGTGCCTAAGGTTTTTCCAGAATTGAGTTAGGCATTAATTTGTTAGCTAGTTGCTCTGTGCGATTTTTATTTCACTGGCAAGTGTCATATCCCTCTATATACTACTTCACTTCTTTCATAACCCCTGGCCACCAAAAATTTCTAGTGACCAATTCCACTGTTTTCCATTGCCCCTTATATCCTCCTATTGGCATATCATAATGTAGTCTAATTATCTCTGCTCTAAGCTTGTCATCTTTTAGTATATAGACTTTTTTTTCTTTGTACATTATACTATCAACTTCTTTCCACTCTTTATCTCTTAATATTTTTACCTCTACTTACTTCATTTCTTCCACAGCTTTTACCACTTCATCATCCTTTACTTTCAACTTCCTAACCTCCTCTGTCATGACTTGGCAAATTGGCTAAGTCATTATTTATATTTCTTTTCTTTTCTTTTCTTTTCTTATTTACAACTACAAGATGGAGCACAGGAAAGTATCATGTGACTTTGTCACAAATGTCACAATGGTGTGATGGATGGTCACGGATGGTCACAAGTCACAGTCACAGAGTGTCACATGACTAAAGTAACATGAGGACCATAGGAGAGTAAGCACATAGCCACAGTAGTAAAATATATAAGTAGTAGAGAATTAAGCGAGAACTCCATCGAGTTCTCCTTGTCAAACACTGATAAAGGAACAGTTGGCTTAATTCTGGCTTTGGAGTTGGCTACTCTGACATCCTCTAATAGATCTATTCTATCTATTATTATTTCTATTGCCTTTGTTCTTTTTACTTCTAACTATTCTGGTTTTACCAACATCTTATTCTTGTTATCTTTTTCTATTCCTATCTCCTAGTCTGGTCTTCTGCTTAGACTATCTGCCTTTCCCATCTTGCTTTCAGGAACATGTTTTAGTGTAAAGTCAAATCTCAATAGGTATAAAGCCTATCTTACTTGTCTCCAATTTAACTTTTGTACTTTTATAAAGTATTTAAGATTTTTGTGGTTTGTCCAAATCTCAAATCTAATTACTGCCCCTTCTAGGAAGTGTCTCCACTCTTCTAGGTATCTGATTACAGCTAACATCTCTTTATCGTGTATCTCATAGTTATGTTCTATATTACTTAGAGATTTTGAAATGAAAGCTACTGGTCTCCACATGTTGTCAGAGCACTTCATAGATAGTACTCCTCCAGTTGCATAGTTTGAGACATCAGCCTCCACTCTAAATTCCTTATCTAAATCTAGGGCTACTAGTACTAGTTTTGTTGTGAAAACTTCTTTCAACTTGTCAAATGCTTTTTGTTACTCCTGCCCCTACTACCACTTCATATCTTTTCTAGTGAGCATATTCATTGGCCTAACCACTCAAGCAAAATCTTTGATAAACCTCTTGTAATAGTTTGTGAGGCCTAAAAATTTCCTAATATCTTTTAGATTTTTTGGCTCTAGTCAACTCAATACTCTATCCACCTTTTCTTTTTCCATTTCTATTCTATTAGGTCCTATAACCACTCCTAAGAACCCTATCTTCCTCACTTTCTATATACATTTCTCTAGTTTGATATACAAATTATTTTCCTCTAATCTCTTCAATACTTCTTCTACTATTTTATCATGTCTTTCCTTGGTTTCTGTTCTTACTAACACATTATCTACAAATGCAGCAACCTTTTCTTTATTGATCAGATCCCTCAGAATTTCATTCATTATTACTTGGAATATGGCTGGCGAGTTTGTCATTCCAAAGAACATTACTGTTGGCTTAAAGGAGCTTACATGTATTGTAAATGCTTCTTTCCACTTATCTCTTTCTTTGATCCTCACATTATTGAACTCCCATCTTAGATCCATTTTTGTGAATACTTTCTTGCTATCCATGTTGTCTATCAAGTCTGTAATTAATAGTAGTGGATAGTTGTTCTTCACTGTCTGGTCATTCAGATTATGATAGTCTATAACTATTCTCTTACTTTTATCCTTTTTTTCTACAAAGAACACTGGTGACGTTTGAGGGGATTTTGATGGTCTAATATACCCCTTCCTCAACTGGTTCTCCACAAAATTCTAAACTTCCTCCCTCTCGTTTTTAGATAGAGGGTAAATTTTTCCTTTTTGTGGTTTGAACATCTCTTTGATATCTATAGCATAATCCCAAACTTTTCTTGTTGGCATTCTTTCCAACTCTACTTTTCCAAATATCTTTCTCTACCTTAGAAACTTTTTTGGGACCATTTCCTCAATTTTCCTATGGTCCTCCTCAATTTTCTGTTCTCTTCCCCAATTCTCTTTATCATTTATCACCCATCTGACAATTTTCTCTTCTTCTACAGTTACTACTCTCTTTCTCTTTTTCTTCCTTTCTTCCTCTTTTATTTTTACTCTTCCATACAGAGGTGGACACCTTGTCATTTTAACTTCTCCAGTCTGCCAATTTATCTCAGGGTTATGTGCTACCAACCATGGCATTCCCAAGATTATTTCTGTCTTTCTTAATTCACATACATTTATCCTTATTCTCTCTACATGTTCTTTATAATAAATGTTCACCTCTACCTGGTGGGTAATTGCTCCTCTACTATTATTTGTACCATTCACATTTCTGACTGCTATTGGTCTTTCTAATTTTTGCAGCTTGAATCCATGCCTAGCCACTATCCTTTTGTCCATAAACATCCTTGTGGCACTACTGTCCAAGAGTGCCTTTATAGTTACGTCTTTATGCATATCCAAACTTTTTACTCTGATATTCATTTACACTTGTCTCAGCATTTTGAACATTCTCCTGATGTCTCTTTGGCTATCCTTCTCTTTTGCTGCATGTTCTGGTTCTCCTGACTATGCACCGCTTTGCTGTGCTTTTCCCTCTCTAGGATGCTGATAGGGATCAAAAGGTTTAATCATGAAACAAAGGTGAAAGCAAGGTCAGAGAGGTGAAATCTCCAAACTGCTTCACAATTGTGCACTAAACAAGTAGGCACTAGGGAGATAAATTAAATAATAGAGAGCTTACTGAAGGTGAATGTTATCAAGTAGGGACTCCTGGGGGTAGACTACTGGTGAGTTGACCCTTTTTCCACATGCAGTCCTATCCAGGAGAGATTACACAGCCTGTCTCAGAGTGCAGGGTATGAGAACTGAGATAGATTCTAGGAGAGTCTACTAGGCTGAGAACAAAACTAGAGTTCTAACAGGGTATATTAACTTATAACCAGATCCCTTTGGCAAACTAGTACAAATAGTATAGAACTTAGTATTGAAGATTAATTGAATAATAATAAAAAAGGAGAATAGGGCAGTTGCATGTCATAGAGGGCTATAACAAATGTCCAAAGAATAACAAAAACATATTAAATAGAAATCTAAGAAGAAGAACTGTTTTTAGTATCTACTCAAGTGAACTCTTACCATAATAGGATCCCTAAGGCACGTGTTCATCTCATACTATGATACTACTGCCCTTACCTAGTCTAGTAGCCTAGCTTGCCATCGATACAGCAGTACTACCTAGAACTCCTATGTTGTCGTACAAGCTCTACTTCAGCTGACTATACAACTGGAAGCCTACTCCAAAAACACATAGCAAGTGGTTAGCTCCTAGCATAAGCAAATGCCCAGGTCTGTTGAGGCTTGAGTCTCCCTTCAAGGGAAGTTTTATAGAGTTTTCATAAAGCAAACACAAAAGAAAACCTCAAATTACTCAAATAGCCTTTTAGCTCTAGAGCAACAGAGAGAGAGATGGTGGAGGGAAGAGTATTTTTTTTCCTTCTGTGCCCTAGAGTATTTTATTAGGATTATAAAGCAATAATACAACAAAAGAAAAAAAGCAAAAAAAACTTCCAAATTCCCAAAAATAGTAAGAGTGAAATAATAAGACAGCACTGATCCTGATCACTTGACTACCACTCCTCACTCCTCTAATTCTACTCCTGGGGTTCTTTTCTACACAATAGATAGCTCTTGAGCCTTTTGATAGGCTATAGAGAAAGGCGATGATCTTGAGTCATCTTACTCTCAAGCATGTTGTCTTCATCAAACATCTCTTTTTGTATCTCTCTATCTAATCTCTCTGTCTGACCTCTCTAGTTCTTCTACTACTCTTCTATACCTCATCACATCTTTGAGCCTCAGTCTTCTTTTATTAGGTTTGTAATGCAGTCCTCAAGAAGACTCATCTTGCTAGTTCTTGCTATAATTAGCTATCAGTAATGATGGCCCTGCTCTGATAGTAACCTTAATGTTATAAATAAGTCACTGCCACCAAGATATAACATCATCCTTATGAAAAACATCTTCTAAGGTCCTTTCTGCTCTCGAGAGCACTCTAGAGGGGAGTTCTGTTATAGATCTGTTATAAAATTCTCTGAACAATGCTTATGAGGTCTTTGTAGTAGTAGTCATAGCCACTACTCTGCTACTCAAGTGGTATGCTTAAGTCCATGACTGGGCATCTAAGAAATATCTCTGGGAGACCAAACTTATCTCTCGAGCTGGTTATTCTCGTTGTTATGGTAAAAAATATCACTTTTATTGCCTAAACAGCTGTTTGGTATGACAGCGCACCATCACCTTCTCTTTTCCTTTTGACCATCTACACCAATTCAATACTTCTAACCTTTTTCTGGAGATCACTTCTTGTCCTCTAACATCTTCTACATGATATCCTTGGCTTCTGCACCTTTCACAAGTTAGGTACAAAACTACCACTTCATTTGTACATTACCCTAATTCTAGTAGGTATGCTTTCTCTAGTACTCCTTTGCCACAATGTTCCTCTGCTCTCTTTCTCAATTCTACTACTAAGCTCCTCTTATACTCTTGCTATGCTTCTTGTGGCTTTGCCATGTGCACTACTTCTCTTTCCTTAACTCTCCTCAACCTTTGTTGCTGTGCCTTTTGTGGCATTGCCATATGCACTGATGGGAATCAAAGGGAATTGATCACAAAACAAAAATGATAACAAATGAGAATATAAAAGGATCTCTAAGATGTCTTACAATTGTGTACTAAACAAGTAGGCACTGGGGAGATGATCAAATATAAAAGAGAGCTTAAGAACAGGGGAAATAGAGAAGTGCAACTCAAAAGACTGAAAGAAATAATAATAAAGTGTTTATGAATCTACTCGAGATAGATCTCACTGTAATAGGCTCTCTAAGATACATGTTTGTCTCATGTCATGACACTACTGCCCCTATCTAGTCTAGTAGTCTGGCTCACCATCAATATAGCAGAACTACCTAGAACTCCCATGCTGTCATGTGGGCTCTTTTTCAGCTGACTGTACAACTAGAAGCTAACTTTAATAATATGTAATGAGCTATTAACTCCTAGTATAAGCAAATGCCCAAGTCCATTGGGGCTTGAATTCCTGTTGAGGGAGAGTTTTAGTGGGTTTTAGAAGTTAAAAAAGAACACTTCAGAAAGCTAGAGACTCAGTCACTCAAAATAGCTATTAAGCTCTAAAGCAACAAAAAGAGATAATAATGGGGGTATGATGCTTGAGTTCCCTTTTGTGCCCTAGAGTATTTTATTAGGATTACAAAGTAATGCAATAACAAAAAAAGCAAGACAAAGAAAACCTCTAAATTTCCAAACATAGCAAGGCTGAAATGATAAGACAATGCCCTCCCTGAACACTTAGTAGCCACTCCTTACTCTTCTAATCTTACTCCTGGAATTCTCCCTCATACAATAGATAGGTCTTGAGCCTCTTGCTGGGCTATAGACAGAGACAGTGATCTTAAATTGTGTTGTCCTCAAATGTGTTATCTTCATCTGGCCTTCTTGCTGCCTCTCTCCTCAGCTTCACTGTTCCTCTTTCTATCTTTTCTATGCCTTCTCATTCCTCCAGATTCCAATTTCCTTTCCCTGCCATTGCAATGCAATGCTGCAGTGACTCGACTTTCTTGATCTTGCTATAATTAGCCATCAGTGATAGTAGCTCAGATCTGATCATAACTCTTCTACAAATAGCACTACCGGTTGCTGAGGTATGATGTCACTTAGCTAGTACTAGGCTGCCTAAGTTCACTTCTGTCCTCGAGAGTACTTCTAGAAGAGAAATCCATTGGAAATCCAATATGAGACACCTGGGCAAGTATCTATGAGATGTATGCAGTGGTGGTCACAGCCACTACTCTACTACTCAAGCTAGATACTCGAGTCTATAACTAGGTATTTAGGGAATATCCCTGGGGGACTGAGCTCTTCTCTCGAGCTGGTTATTCTGGTTATAAGAGTGCAAATTGTCACTTATTTTGCCTAAACGTTTGTACAACATGACAGTACTGCCTTTTCTTCCTCTACCCCTCTCTTTCTCTTTTACTATAGTAGGTACTCCCTACACTTATGCCCTCTTTCTCTATACTTGAAACATTCTACAACTATTGCCTCCTGTCTCCTAATCATCCTCTCCTCTACTCCACATTACATTACTCTACTCTTTAATACTTTGAATTTATTTTGGGGAACAATGGTCCCCTTTTCTTTTTCCTTCCTACTCTTGCAGTTACAGACCAGGTGCCCAAACCCTTTGCAGTTCCTATACAACTTTTCCTTTCTTCTCTCTAGTTCTTCCCTCACCAAACTGAGGGAGTATTTTTCTCTGAGCAGGTTGCTTATTAATGAATTGTATTAGGTTAGAGACATCATGCTGACATCTCTGGGTACAGAGTGAATGTTGAGTCTTACTATGTACTGCTATGTCTGCTAGGGCACAAGATCTTCACCTAGCCAGATGCCTAATGCCCTACTAACTACTGCCTTAATAGTACTTTGGCTATCACTCCATGGAGGAGATCCCTGCTCTAGATGACCTCTTAGAAGTAACTGTTAATCCTCTGTGTAGACAGGTAATAAGGGTACCTGTAGCACAAAGTTTATACTGAGAAGAATACAAGTATACTACTAGACACTGCTTATTTGTAAGGTCAGGTCTTAGAAATAATATCCAAGTTTAGTATTACTCTTCTACTGTCAATCCCTAACTGATAAGTTTCCTTAAGCCAAGGGCTTGGCTATGTATAGAAGTGGCTAGTGATCATGACAATTACTGGCTAAGGGTTGATAAGATGAGAGTAAGATGAGCAGGGTCCAAGACAGACAATACTTATGATGTAAAATCAAGTTTTAATATCAGAGTAGCTAACTCCTAAGCCAGAATAAAACCAACTGCTCCTTTATCAGTATTTGACAAGGAGAACTTGATAGAATTCTCATTGGATTCTGTACACTATTTATACATAAAGAGTAATCCTAACCCTTCCCTTTTATTCTGGGCTTCCCTATAAGTTACTTTCCTCTCATGCATCTGTTATGACTTGGCAAAATAGCTAAGTCATTATTTATATTTCTTTTCTTTTTTTTCTTTTGGACTTACTATACAAGGAAAAAGTATGGGAAAGTGTCACATGACAATGTCACATGACTGATGTCACAGTGTGATGTTACACAAAATCAAGTCACATGACAACCATAGAAAAGTAGTGCACAGACTATGTAGTAATTGTATAAGTATCACAAACTTCATTCGGCCATATCTCCATCAATTATTTGATTCTCACGATCTCAAGAGCTACGGAAAGCCCTCAAAAAAACCTTTTGATCAATGCCAGTCACATCTTGATGTAATCAATATTAGCTGAGATATTAAGCAGATCAACTGATAACCACTATGTTACTGTTTATTAAATTACTAATATCTCGGAAACCGCCATGATCAATGCTTCAGTTCTAGGCTCAGCAGAAGCCTTCTTCATAATGCTCAGAATGAGCCTAGAACAACTCCAAGGTGATTAATATTAGTGAAGATATGAAGGCCTCAATGTTTGCACATGAACTTTATTAATTATCCATAGATAGTTATCTATCCTTTTCTTAGAACAAAGGACAGCCTCCATATGGTTAAGTTATCACTATTTTGAGTACAAAGGCACTACCATATGTAGAACAATAGGTAGTAGCATGTGATGATATGTCCTAGTGCACAGACCATTACTTTTCTGTATTTAAGGACTCATAGTCTGAGGATTAGACCTCAGACTTAACAACATCTTTGCTGCTTGTCTAAACTTCACTTTTTTGAGCTTTTTGAATATCAAATCAACCAATCACAAATTAGTAAGTGGCCATTTGTGATATAATCTCTTGCCAGACTAAGAGAAGAACTTGAAAAAAGAAAGAAAAAGCTGTGTTTCAGCTGTAAGAAGTTTAGGTACCTGGTCCAAAACTGTAGGAATAGAAAAGGGAAAGAAAAGAGGAAAGCTATTCTCCAAAATAAGTTTGAAGTGTTGAGTAACTAGGTAATGCAATATGGAATAGAGGAAAGAGTGGCATGTGTAGCGAGACCACAAAATGCGCAGCAGCAAAAGAGGCTGGCACACTTCCTATGGAGAAAGGCACAGGAGCATAGCAGCACACAGGGTATGTCTCTGAAAGGTGCAGCATTAGAGGAAAGAGGATGAAAAACCAAAAAGGAAATAGTAATATTTGTGGAGTGTGGGGGGTGTAAATATAAAGGCACCAAGACAGAGGAAAATTGAGAACAAGAATTTATCTCTGGAAAGCAGCTGAGGAATCTATAGTGTGGAAATTGTTTGGAAGCATAAAAATAGAGAAAAGATGGAGAAGGATATAAAGTTGAGTGTGTTAAGTGTGGAAGGAATGACATGATTAGAAGAAGGAAAATAGAAGAGAGAAAGATTTTGTGCCCTGAATATAGGACAGGAAAAAAAAAGCCATGGTAGAACTGGGGAGTAGTGGTGTGGCCTACAATAGCAAAGACACAGCAAAGCAGCACATGGATAAGAGCTCTAAAAGGTGCAGCAAGAAAGGGGGTAGTAAAAGGGAAGTGAGGAGGACATTTAAGATGTTAAGAGAGGTGTGGCTAAACATTAGGCTAGAAAAGATAGATACCCATGAAGGCATAACAGTAAAGGCGCTCCTAAATAGTGGCACAATAGGGATGTTTATGGACAGAAAAACAGCAGTAAGGTATGGGTTTAAGCTGCAAAAGTTAGACAGACCAGTGGCAGTAAGGAATGTTGATGGCATGAATAATAGTGCAGGAGCAATTACACATCAGGTAGAAGTAAATGTGTACTATAAAGGCCATGTAAAAAGGATAAAGATAGAGGTATACAATTTGGGAAAAACAGAAGTAATCTTGGGAATGCCTTGGCTATAAGCCCATAACCCAGAAATTAACTGGGAAACAGAGGAAGTCAAAATGACAAGATACCCACCATTGTGTGAAGGGAACAAAGGAAAGGAAGAAAAAAGGGCAAGGAAAGAAAAAAGAGTAGTAATACTAGGGGAAGAGGAAATTGTCAGATGGGCAGTAGATAATAAAGAAGATTGGGGAAGGGAAAAGGAAGTAGAAGTGGACTATAGGAAAATTGAGAAAATGGTTCCAAAAAAATTCCTGAGATAAAGGAAGGTGTTTAGAAAGGTAGAGTCAGAAAGGATGTATCACAAAAGACTACTTACTAATTGTGATTTGATTTTGAGAGATATTCAAAAAGGCTTAGAAAGTGAGTTTTAGACAGTGACAAGAGATGTTGTTAAGTCTGAGGTCTAATCCTCAGACTATGAGTTCTTATATATATAATTGTAATGGTTTGTGTACTAGAACAGATCATCATATACTACTACCTATTGTTCTACATATGGTAGTGCCTTTGTACTCAAAATAGTGATAACTTAACCATATGGAGGCTGTCCTTTGTTCTAAGAAAAGAATAGATAACTATCTATGGATAATTAATGAAGTCTATGTGCAAACATTGAGGCCTTCATATCTTCACTAATATTAATCACCTTGAAGTTGTTCTAGGCTCATTCTGAGTGTTATGAAGAAGGCTTCTGCTGAGCCTAGAACTGAAGCATTGATCATGGCGGTTTCCAAGATATTAGTAATTTAATAAACAGTAACATGGTGGTTACCAGTTAATCTGCTTAATATCTCAGCCAATTATTGATTGCCTTGAGACATGATTGGCATCGATCAAAAGGTCTTTTTAAGGGCTTTAAGCTGGCTTTAAGGCCATGGGAATCATCGAAGAATTGGTGGAGACATGACCAAATGAAGTTTGTGATAGAAAAGTAGGAGTAGAAAAAAACAATGAAAACCAGATGCTAATAAAGCCTAAGTGGCTAGAAGCAAGAAGAATGGAAATAGTAGAAATTATTATAGAAGGAGTGGATCTACTAAAGAAGGTCAAACAGTCCAAAGTAAAGGACAATAAAGTAGTAAAAGCAGTAGAAGAAATGAAGCGAGCAGAAGTGAAAATGCTAAGAGATGAAAAGTAGAGAGAAATTGACAGCGTAATGTACAAAGAGGAAAAAGTATATATACCTAGAGATGATGAGCTTAGAATGGAAATTGTTAGGCTACATCATAATATACCTGTAGAAGGACATGAAGGATAGTGGAAAACAGTGGAGCTAGTCACTTGGAACTTCTGGTAGCCAAAAGTCACTAAGGAAATGAAGAAATATATGAAGGGATACAATGCCTGCCAATGCAACAAAAACTGCATAGAACAGCCAGCAGGAAAATTAATGCCAAACTCAATTCCAGAAAAACCTTGATCGGCAGATTTTATTACCAAACTGCCCTTAGTACAAGGATATGATTTAATCCTAGTAGTAGTTGATAGACTAACAAAAATGGTCTACTTTATTCCAATTTTAAAAAAGGCAATGGCAGAGAAATTGGCTGGGCTGTTTAGAGACAATGTGTGAAAATTACATGGTTTACCTGAAAGTATCATATTAGACAGGAGACTATAGTTTGTAGCAGAGTTAATGTGAGAGCTGAATAGAATGCTAGGGATTGAAAGTAAAATGTTGATGGCATTCTACCCTCAGACAGACAGACAAACAGAGAGGGTCAACCAAGAGCTAGAACAGTACTTAAGAATATTTATCAATCATAGACAAGAACAATGGCCAGACTAGTTAGGAACAGCAGAGTTTGCATACAATAATAAAGTGTACTCAAGTACTAAAACATTATCTTTCAAGGCAAATTACAGACAAGATCCTAGGATGGGGTTTGAAAGAAAGGGAAATATGAAGAAGCAGAGAAATTTGTTGCAAAAATGAAGAAAATCCAAAAAAAGGCAAAAGCGGCACTAAGGAAAGCACAGGAGGAAATGAAAAAGTATGCAGATAAGAAGAAGGCAGAAGTCAATGAATATAAAGTAGGAGACTTAGTGATGCTAAGTACTAAGAATCTGAAATATCAAATGGTTAGGAAAAGGACAGAGAAGTTGATGGAGAGGTATGTAGGGTCCTACAAAATCAAGAAAATCATATTATTGAATGTAGTAGAACTAGAACTACATAGTACAGTAAAAATATACCTGGTAGTCAACGTTAGTAGGATACAAAAATATGTAGGGTAGGTAAAAGGACAAAAGAAGGAACAACCAACTCTAGTCATAATCAAAGAAAAGGAGAAATAGGAGGTAGAGAAAATCCTAAATAAGTAGTAAATAAGGGGGAAGGATAAATACTTAGTGAGGTGGAAAGGTTTTATGGCAGAATCCAACACCTGGGAAGAAAGAGAGAATCTAGAAAATACAAAAGAAGCAGTTGAAGAATTTGAGAAAAAATATTAAAGAGATATAGAAGAAATAAATTAGCAAGAAAGAGAGGAAGGGACATTTAGAAGAGGAGAATTGCCAGGAAGGTTCATGGCAAGAAAACTATTTGGATGGTTAGACAAATGGTATGACCAGGAATACTAGGGAAGGCTAGAAAGAAACTGGAAAAAATGGAAGAGAGAAAAAAGAATATTAGAGGAAGATAAAGATAAAATGGGCAACATGGTAGATCCCTACTATGAACTGTAAATCTTTGGGACAAGGAACCTTGAGAGAGGGGTAGTGTCATGACTTGGCAAAATGGCTAAGTCATTATTTATATTTCTTTTCTTTTCTTTTTCTTTTGGACTTACTACACAAGAAAGGAGTATGGGAAAGTGTCACATGACAATGTCATAGGACTGATGTCACAGTATGATGTCACACAAAATCAAGTCACATAACAACCATGGAAAAGTAATACACAGACTATATAGTAATTGTATAAGTAGTATATAAGAAATGCATAAGGACTCTATCAAGTTCTTCTTGTCAAGTGCTGATAAAGGAGCAGTTGGCTTTATTCTAGCTCAGGAGTTAGCTATTCTAATAGCATCTATCTATCAATAAGAAAATAAAAGAAATGAAAATGAAAAGAAAAATAATAATCAGAAAATAAAATAAAATAAAAGAAATATAAATATTGACTTAGCTATTTTTACCAAGTCATGATATTATAGACATTTGCCCAGACCTCCCAGATCAGATTTATAACAGAACTCCCTTCTAGAGTGCTCTCAAGAGCAGAAAGGACCTTAGAGGATTGTTTTCTATAGGAATAATAGTGATAGTTACTTATTTATAATATCTAGGTTACCATCAGATCAGAGCTATCATTGCTGATGGTTAATTATAGCAAAAACTAGCAAGACAAGTTCTCTCAAGAGTTGTATCACAAACCTAACAGAAGACTAAGACTCAATGTGATAAGGTATAGAGGAGTAGTAGAAGAACTAAAGAGGTTAGATAAAGAGATAGAGGAAGAGGTTTGATAAAGACAACATGCTCAAGAGTAAGATAACTCGAGATCACTATCTCTTTCTACTGCCTATTCAAAGGCTTGAGAGTTATCTATTGTTCAGAGAAGAACTCTAGGAGTAGAATGAGAAGAGTAGAGAGTAGTAGCTAAGTGATCAGGAGAGGTGCTATCTTATCATTTCAGTCTTATTATCTTTGGAAATTTAGGGGTTTTCTTTGTCTTATATTCTTTGTTGTCTTGCTGCTTTGTAATCCTAATAAAATACTCTAGAGCATAAAAGGGAAATCAAGCATCATACCCCTATCATCATTCCTCTCTGTTGCTCTAGAGCTTAATAGCTATTTGAGTGATTGAGTCTCTATTTCTCTGAGCTTCTTTGTTTATTTTCTAAAAACCACCAAAACCTTTCTCTCAAAGGGAAATTTGAGTCCCAACAGACTTAGGCATTCACTTATGCTAGGTGTTAACATTAAGTTGTGAAGACTCAGAGTTTACCCTAGGTAAATGTTTAGGAAGAACTTGATAGAGTTCTCCATTATATTTTGTATACTACTTATACTATTTTTACGTGGTCTATGCACTAGAGTCCCATAATCATATGTTCTTTTTCTAGAATATTCTACAATCACCTGATCTAATCATGTGATATGGTTTACTTAAGTTTCCCACACTATTTATAGTTTTATCCTGTTATATGTCTTAAGGTTATAGATTAACTTTTCAAAAGCATAGAAAGTTACTTTCTTTTTGGGGCTCTCATAATACTAGGAGCTAACTGTTAAGACTCTAAACCTTAGTTGAATATGCATTTTAACTTAAAGCCTATATCTAACACTTGATATCTTTACACTCCTTGTCAGAGGATCCAGTTAAGGTTTTCAGTGAAGTTATATCAGAGAAGAGATGTCAACAAGACTTTGAGTAATACCCTTGAGGTTATCCTAAGACAAGTAAGAGTACTGATTCCTCAGAGTAAGATTTTACAGAGAGAATACAAAAAGAGAGAACTTGCTGTTCCTTTCTCTTTCTAGTCTATATTTATCCTAACTAGATATTGTGACTATGTTACAATGTAGTAACACTAGTTGTAAATAAAGATAACTAGTTAAGTGACAATCCAGTGACAGAAGCGATAAAGGTAACAAGTTAAGTCAGTGTCTAATAATGGGTTAGTCCAACATTGTACCATTTAGCACAAGTCCAAAGATAGAAAAGGAAATAGTCTGAGATTTCTCCAAAGAGTCCTATTTGTTCTATAAGTCTATTGTCTCTTAGAGTCCTCAGACATTCAATGTATTTACTACATAGTAATGTCCTCATCTAGTATTGCCAATATCTCATCTACTAACTAATTATTATCAGACCATGGCTGATAATAGTTGTAGTCCTACTCGATGTTCATAATACTCTTAGTACTCTGATTAGACTGTCACAAACTTCATCTTCATCAATTCTTTAGTGATTCTCACAGTCTTAACAACTACAAAAAGCCCTAAAAAGACCTTTTGATTGATACTAGTCATGTCTCGAGGCAATCAATATTGGCCAAGATATTAGGCAGATCAACTGGTAACTACTATAGTACTGTTTATTAAATTGCTGATATCTTGGAAACTGCCATGATTGATACTTTGGTTCTAGGCTCAGCAGAAGCCTTTTTTATAATGCTTAGAATGAATTTAGAACAACCTCAAGGCAATTAATATTAGTGGAAATATGAAGTCTTTAATGTTTGTATATGAATATTAATTAATTATCCATAGATAATCATCTGCCTTTAATTAGAACAAAGGACAGTCTCCATATGGTTAAGTTATTGTATTTTAGAGTACAAAGATACTACCATATATAGAACAATAGGTAGTAGCATGTGATAGTCTGTTCTAGTGCACAGACTATCACTTTTCTATATATAAGGATTCATAGTCTAAGGATTAGGCCTCAGACTTAACAACATCTTTTGTCACTATCTAAACTTTGCTTTTAAGCCCCTTTGAGCTGTAATATCTATAATCACAAATAAGTAAGTAACTATTTGTGATACAGACTCTCTTTTGAGAAGATACCAGTGACTTTTATAATGAGCTAATGCTCTATGTGAAGGGGCTGAGGATAGTTTATGCTATCCCAGTCTCTTCTTATTAGCTTACCTAGAATTGCCTCCCTAACAAGGTATAGGTAGGGAGCAAGGCATTCTACCTATAAGTAAGTACTAGGACTTTTTCTTGTAGGTTATAAAGAGCCAGGTACCCTCAAGTGACTATTAACTATTGGTTATCTTAATATATGACTTCAGAACGACTCTTCCTATGAACTAAGAGGCTCATAACTTAACAAGTCTCCACCAGGTCAAAGGTACTGAATATGTGGCACAATGTTTACATATCTAACATAAGGTGCTGCCTCAAAGAACAGACAGAAATAAACATTGTGTTACAGAAACCTAGTCACATGTTAGTTTGACTTAAAATAAGGGGTATCCTGTTACAAACCAATAAGTGAATATAACAAATTACAAACTTATATAATAGAGAAAAACATTTTAGAAGATTTCTGAAAATTTAGCCAGATTACTATATCAGCTTGATTTTCCAACATATTGGAAGGTAAATAATGATAATATTAGTATAAGAGGTTTGGTAGCATAGTTTCCCCAACAGCCATCATGGTCAGAAGAGAGGAGATAGTGGTAGTTAAAGGAAGAGAAGCAGATGTTAGAGAGATGTTATATAATTATGACAAGAGTTTCTATTAGATTTTGTATACTACTTATACAACTACTATATGGTCTGTGCACTACTTTCCCATGCTCATCATGTGACCTTATCATGTGATATCACACTGACCTGTGACCTGTGACATTGTCATGTGATACTTTTTAGCACTCCTTTCTTATGTAATAAGTCTAAATAAGAAAGAAAAGAAAAGGAAAAGAAAAGAAACATACTTAGCTGTTTTGCCAAGTCATGACAACCTCTGCCTAAACTATTCTTGATGTGCTGGCACATCATTCATTGCATCATCTTTATCAGCTTTATTTATTATTGCTAATATCTTTTTTACTATCTACTTGTTATTAGTCTAAGGCTATTAATAGTCAGAGTCCCAATGTAATTCCATAACACAGACTATCACAATAGTTAGATACAATAGAACATGATTCAAAAATTTGACCTTTATCTCCTATACTCTGCTCCTACTTTTGAAGAATAAAATAGGATATATAGACATCCTGAAAAAAACTAAACTTGGCCCACATTTGCACTTGGCTGTTATACCCTGTGACACCTAGTGACCATCTAGTATACAACAGTGCAAACTATTAGTATAGGAAGAGAGCAGAGTGACCTGACATACAATAAATATTGCTCACTATGTTGCAGACTATTATTGGAAGGAAGCAAAGTGACCTGATCAATGACACTATCTGCAGCTACATAAGCCATTGTTGGAAGGGAGCAAAGCAACCTGATCAACGGCACTATTTACTGTTATACAGACTGTTGTAGGAAGGAAGCATAGTGGACTGACTTCAGCACAAACTTAATAATATAGAATTAGTAGAGGGTTTCAGAAGGACTAGAGGCCCAGATAAAAACCTTGTCTAGTATGTATGCTGCACTGAATGTGGGATGATGGATGACACATATATATACCTAATTATTCCCACTCTCTCTCTTTTTACTTAAAAACCTCTACAAAATTCAAATAAATTCAGAAGAAATCCAAATAAATTAGAATAAATTAGAACAGACAGTGAGCAAAACAAGCTGACTGTGACCTTACTGTTGTAGGAAGGGAGCAGAGCAACCTGATACACAACAGTACAAACTACCAGTAAAGCAAGGAAGCACAGCAACCTAATTGTTATGACTTGGCAAATTGGCTAAGTCATTATTTATATTTCTTTTCTTTTCTTTTCTTTTCTTATTTACAACTACAAGATGGAGCGCGGGAAAGTAT
>Ga0153960_1000092_pt1 | contig 21342 bp, 13 predicted proteins | sample TSFL044MetaG_FD_102274 | JGI IMG/M metagenome (GOLD analysis project Ga0153960, IMG submission 102274) | Attine ant fungus gardens microbial communities from Florida, USA - TSFL044 MetaG | ecosystem: Host-associated > Fungi > Mycelium > Unclassified | place: USA: Florida, Withalacochee...
GCCCGCCCTATGACCCAAAACAAAAAATGAGCCTTGCGACGAGACGCGGACATTCCCCATGCTGCGGTTCCCTCCGGTCCGTTCCCGGGTTGGGTTAGGGGAACATCCGAGCGATTGCCTTCGCGGATCCAAACGCGCTCACAAGGCGCACAATAAGAATAAGACCAATAGAGACTTCATAAGAGACCATTTGAGCTGCAGATCGTAATGCTCCTAGAAAGGCATATTTCGAATATAGAGGAGTGAAAGTTCCCAACAATAAACGAGTTGATCATACCCTTCTTTGAACCGTACGAGCACGTCCTCTGTCACCCCCCCACCGCGCTTACGGCTCTATACCCCAACCCAACTGGCTCTTGCCCCCGGTCCTCCCTTTCTATTCCTCGGCAAGCGGACCGTGGGAGCGCCTAGCACCCATCAAAAAGCTTTGACCATTCCCCAGCAACGAACGGAACTATTTCCCCTTGAAGCGGCAGGTCACGAGGACTAAGGGGGCGGCCCTCAGACCTGTTTTTAGACCCCGAAAGAGCGCGGAGTAACCAGCGCCTATATAGGATCAATTCTTTAGAAGAGGCGTCGGGGGATACGCCTCTTCGTGCTTCTGGATTCTCTATATATCTCGCTGAAAGTACCCGGTCAAGTACCTCCCTTCGAGAAAGACCGTCGACTATGATCGGAAACTCGCTTTCCGCCTTGTCGAAGTCTGCTCGAAGTAGTTGACAAATTTCAACCCTCATTTCCTCCATCTCCAAAATGAGGCGCTGCCGTAGTACTTCTTGCTCACTCTCCGGGGAAGGAGATATCGATGAAGAGGATGGTTCCTCTTGTACGTGTGCGGGTGCTCCGGGGGTAAGGGGGGCACCCTCATTCTGTTCTCCCGTCTCCTGAAACGAGTCAAAAAGCTCGCCTAGGAACGAGAAAGGATCGGTTGGCACTCCTCCTCCTCCCCCCGAGGAGGATAAAAGAACTCTTTAGTTTCAGAATCATTAGGTCAGGATTCAAACCAGTCAAATAAAAAAATAGATAGGAAGAGAACATAAGGGATGAAAGTATGAGAAATGAAATGATTAAGTGGCGTAGTGAAGATTTAAGATCAGGGGATAACGGTCGAAGCATATTCATTTTGAATTTGGTTTTTAGGATCGCAATTTCCTGCGAAGTCGAGTAGTTTTATCCTAATTCGGCTACGCTTCTCAGGGCCCTCTGCGTCAGAGTGACCCCGCCGGGGCGATCCAGTCACCCGGAGAATTGAATTGAATTGTTTGCACTAAGTTACTTACGGTTGAGGCTGATTCTTTGCTTCGAAATCGACTTTTTCAGTCGCCTATATTTGATCGAATGGAAGGGTCCACTTCAGCAGCACCCTTCCCTTAGTATACGAAAGGAACGAAAGGGAGATACGTGTTACGAAAGCATATAGCTTTATCGATGAAGTCAAGTCCGCTTTCCTGTTCCCAAGTAGGTCCTGGAAAAGCGAGTCTATCTCTTGATTGCGCTCTGTCTCTTACGCAATTTTCAGTGCTTCGATGAGGACTTCGGGCATGGCTAGCTCCCCTTCTGACTTACTGAACCGAACCATCGTTGCCTCAGTCTGAGCTCCCTAGATCAGTTAGTCATTCGCATTCAGTAGTGAAGGAAGAACGCTTTGGGCACTGGACACATTGGTCAGCTGCTCTTCTCAGCCCAGATCTGTGGGCTAGCTTGGCAATTCTGAATTGGTGGGATTAGGTTTAGGTATGCATGTACAGACAAAGTAAAGTAAAAACAGGACTAAGAATAGAGAAAATTAGGATAAATTCAAATGTGAAAACTATGGCTTTTTTTTGCACTGCTGTTACTTACGACCCTTCTTCTCTTACGTTACGCAATTTCTGACTAGTCGTAGGTTGGCCTAAGGACCGGAATCAGAGGTTTCGGTGTATCGGGGCTTAGGCTTCTTTCTCATGGGGGGTTCGATCTCTTTACTTTAACTTACCTTACGCAAAGACTTTCTTCTCATCATGATCGATCCACTAGTCCCTGTCCCCCGGTCTCCTTAGTGGTCTGCGAAAGGCAGGCAAAAGAGTAAGTTGCAGCAGTTGAATGCATTCTTCTACTTTCGGCCCTTATCCCACGTCCATTTCATCTATTCTCGGATGCGCGGCTGCATGCGATAGGTGGAAAGAAAGGTTTGAACCCTTACTTGCCTCTATCACCTCTTGCAAAACAACGTCGCTACCCCTACCTCCGCTTTACGCGCTACTTAACTTTATCGAACCCCACTCTCTTCACACAGGCGTAGAGACTGATCAAGTCACTGTCCCACAGACAGCATCTGGCCTGATCGGTTCGCAGGGATCAAACTCACGTCACGCTATGTCTTGGGCATTTCAGTCTTTTTTCAGATTGCAGAAATCGCGTGTGCAAGGGGTAAAGAGGCGGGGATGGAAGCGCCAGGTGGTAGGGGCTCATCACATGGAGTCTCAATCAGATGCTACAAACCGCGCTGGAAAGTAGAAAGGAGAGCAGCAGCAAAAGCAAAAGAAAGGCTCGCAACCTCTAGCATTCACACCGAACCCTTTAAAGGCCAAGGGCTACGGAGGCTCCCCCGGGACGTGATGATGTAACTGCTTGTAGCACCCCAGCCTCATTCGCAAACATGGATGCCCCCCCGGTGTCAATGGGTAATCCGACAACGGATAGTTCCGAGGCTTATCAATCCGATGAGGAGGCGCGGACGCCTTTCTCAAACATTCCATTTTGTACTTGGCCGACATCTTTCATTTTTGAAAAAGGGAACCAACGCCGCTAGGCAAGGCTGGGCGTGGGAAACGATCTCTCAAATAAGCGAGTCCAAAGCATGTGACGCATATAGCTATTCATTCGAACACGGGACACCAGCCTTGAAGAAGGGCCCCTCTGGGGTTCTTTCTCTCGGACGATCTCTCTCTCTATTCTATTTTGACTGGAGGTCTTCAAGCCTCCTTCCTTTACTTGATGATTCCGCTGTGGAACAGAGTTTCCAGGACTAATGGTGCAGAAACAAGACCATGAAATGGGGTGCCACTACGTGTGAAAATATTTATATATTAATCTCCAGACATTGGCTTATGAAATGAAAGCTAGATTGACCGGGCGAGACAGCCCACTTTGTGGGGGGGCTGGCCTGACACCTCTCTTTAAGAGCATGCCCCGGGAACAGAGAAAAAAGAAGCTCTTTTTTACCAAACTACAGAATCTGGTCTCTCGATCGCTTCAAACCGTCCCCGGCTGAGTTCGGGGAATGATACGCTTCGCTTTTTGCTTCAAGGAAATGCCCTTGGTAGTGCCCCATGCTAGTCATGAACCAGGTCATAGATGAAAGATGCTCCAAGCGACCTAGTCTCCTGGTATCAAAGGCTTCCCAGCCGCTATTAAGATGCGTTTTGCAGGACGTAAAGAATGAAAATTATAGGACTCGGTACCAATCCGATACGGCCAGATCTCTCTTATTAGGAAAGTCCACTCGCTGAGTGAAGTCAATTCCTTCCCGCTGGTGACGAGGGACACTTAGCCGACTAAAGCATGAAGAAGGGAATTTCAAAAAGTACGACCATACCTCGAGGACTAGGCGAGCAATTTGAAGAGGTTAGTTTCAATCACTTGCCTCGAAAGCAGAATCAGATATCAGATGCGCCGGCAACCTTAGCCCCGAAAGCCGTAAATGCGAGGTTCTGATAAAGTCAGAGTGAATTGAATGAAGAGGGAATTCTTCTTTTTCTCTAAGGCAAAACGAAAGCAAGATAAGGTGTGGAAATGGGAGAACGCTCTCTCGCGATTGCTCTCTCAGAGAAAAACTAAAGCTAACCGGCTGGAAAGTGATCGGTCAACAAAGAAGGTTCAGATTCGTGATGAGAACTCCAATAGTGATGTCGAGATGCAAGGCCAAGCTCATGAGGTGGTCATGCAAGAGCAAAATCAAGAAACAGGTGCTACGGGCCATGCTACCTTCTGAGACAAGCTTCTCAGAGATGCCCAGTCAGAACTCTATTCCAAAGCTGTAATAAATTCTATGATCTATGAAAAAAGCTGTAGCTTGCTACCTTGCTACTATATTCATTCCAAAGTCATTCCTCTCCCCTATAGCTGTAACTCTCCGTAGAAACAATAAGAAAGAAGGATTTCATCGGCAAAGAGTAACGGGTTAGTAGATGTAACTGAAGTCAAGCTATAGGATTGATTTACCTACGCGTACCGGACTACTTCAATGTAATCATAGACATGAGGACCGGCCTTCTAAGACCCAACTCCTACAGTGAGAGGTTCGTAGACGCTCGACTGTTAGGAAGCATGATAGCTCGACCTACAGTGAGAGGTAGGTGTAATGCTCATCCATAGGATGGTTCTCAGAGGTTGCCGTACTCTGGACCAGATAGCAGGTGATCTCCTCCAGTTAAGTTCATTGAGAGCTAGAGGCGGAGCGTCGTAAGGTTTCTAGTTCTCAGGTTCTTCCTCGTGTGCTCTATTCCACTCTACCTCGGGAAGATGAGCTTGCCGACTTTCAAGAGCTGAACTTAGCCCGAGGGAATGTAAGCAAACAAGGGGGCAGTTGGCTCGTAAGCGAACATTCTAAAATCATCGAGAAGGTCTAGTGTAGCGCCCAACTCTAAATCGGAAGATCAGAGCGGACGGAACTGAAACCTATTTTATTCTTTTTTCATCCACCCAGCAAGAAAACTCCATAGCTAACGCGAACGGCTTTCGCTAACGCGCGCCCCTATGTTCGAAAAGAGATCACTCCTGGGGGAGACTGAAGCCTATTGAAAGAATTGTCTTCACATCACACTTTAGGTAAAGTGGAAGTGGCTTGAGCCTACCTAAACTTTCTAAGGTTCAGGTTTGTCTGCCTATCCTAGGTGACCATCTTCGTCTACTACAACTTGGGATGTGTGCCGTAGAGTGTGGTACTGGTGTCACCAGTCCGGAGAGATTTCTTTTTTATTTGATTTCGTCAACTCGGAACTCATAGCTGCTAGCTACTCCTTAACTACTAAAACAAGAACTCTTTCACTCGGGCTACTCTTTTCTTATCGGGCAAGTTGCCACCCCTTTGTTCAATACCCGAACTCACGTAAGTAGCTTAATCTGTCGAGAGGATCGGACATGTCACCAGTCTTCTCCGGGAAAGACGGCAGCTCTGTGAACAACCCTAGTTGCTGGTCCTGCTGCTGTCTGAACACCTCTGCTCTCTCTCATTAGGTAACTGTTATACGAACCTTTCTTTACCCTTCTTCTCATTAGATCTCCTCTTTCTCAGAGGAAATTCGAATATTCTTTTCTGATTGATTCATTGAATCAAAGTAGGAACGTAGTAGCTTTAGCGAAGCTTATGGGTTGGATTCCACTCTTATTCAAGAGATGGTCCAAGGAAATTGGATTGGTCCAGCTACCCCTCTGACCTTTGCCTTTTAAGCTGCACTGTTTGACTTTTTTTTATGGTTGGGAAGACTTCGCAACAGGTCCTACGTGGATGCCCGGCAGCTTCAACAATTCTTTGAAGGGCTCTACTTATACGGCAGCCTTCTAACATCGAGTTCACTCATCCATGCCCTTGGCTTACCCGCCCGATTGGCATGAAACTTCCGCCTGGTATAAAGATGGAGGAATTTGTTTGCTGCAATTTGCTTGCTGAGGAAACGGTGGGGGCACTAGACCCCTCTCTTCTAACCGAAGTTCTCGCCGATTTACAGCTTGCCAGTCCTACTATCAGTTGGTACTGGGAGGCTGCCTTCAAGTCGGTGTTGTTATTGTTTGGTGTAATTATATAGTAACTTTTTCACAAGTTTGAAATTGGATGAGATCGAGGAACTACCGGCACGGCATGACCTTACTCATTCTAACAAACGAGTTCTCTAAACTCCCTGAGATCTATGACATTGACTGGCCAAGCAAGCAATAATCAAGCCTTTATTTGAACAATGGGGCCCTATAAGTGCTTTCTCGACCTTTCGGGTTGAGTGAAATTGGAAATCCCGGCTTTAGTCGCTCAGTGGTTTAGCCCTAACTTCCAAATCTTAGACTAGTAATGGACTCCGTCCACGCTCAGTAAGACCTCTTATTTGGTCTGTGCTCATAAGGTTGCCTATGACCGAAAGACTGATCGCGACACGATTGTCAAATTCTATTATAACTGTCTCAGTTGGAGGGTGCCAACACTTGGTCTTATATCTTGTGTTTGTGAGACGGAACTAGAGTCAAGCCAGCCCTCTTTCCATTCTTCGGATTAAAGAGGAAGGACCCTGGGATATAGAACAGGAGCTAGAGTCTCCTTTCCGTCCATCGATTGGCAAGCTAAAGCTAAGAAGACCAACTTCTTAGTTATCAAGAAGAGGAGCCTTGATCTCTCGGTGAAGTGAAAGGCTTCTTCGGACAAGGAAGCAAATAGGCCCGATGCGAGCTCATGTCAGTATAAGAGTTCTAAGTCTTTCTAAGGAATGGGCTGATACAGGATACGAAGTAGGGAAGAATATTGCTGCTTAGGCCCAAAGAAAGATAATAAGATCCGACTTCGATAGCATGGTCTTAGAGTGAGATGCCGAGGATTGATCCATTAATTTTCCTGCATAGGATCAATGGGTGGAGGGTTCCAAACCTTGTTGACTACAAGCGTTGACATACCACCGTTTGACTTTTCTTCTCTTTCTTCGGGCTCGTTCGCAGCGCACTCCTATTCTCTCAACAAAGCTTCTTTACTTTAAATTTAAAGGGAAGCCCTTAGTACAAGCACTAAGTAAGCAAGCTACCTTTCTATCCCGCTTTCCTAAGAAATTTAGGCTTAAGACATTCCATCTTTTCAATTACATGAGGGATCTTTAAAAAGCTACAAACTTAGGTATGGCCGTAGTCACTGACTTGATAAGTGTAAGTCTTCCAGCGAAAGTCAGAGTCCGGCTAGCCCTGAAGACGGTCTCTCATTCTGTCTACGAGGTTGGATAATTTGACCTTCTAAGGAAAAGATAAAAAAGAGTAAAGGTTGGTTGGCAGTGAAGGCTATTCCGGGAGCTGCTAGAAGTAGCCATGTAGGCAACTTAACCTAATTCCTTTGGAAGGCCCTCGCGTCCTATCCCCGCTCCTTAAATTAACAAAATCCGGTCTTAGAGACGCAGGCCAAGGCCTCGAAAGCCTCTTTGAGACAAATCCGCTAATTCTGTAAGAGTGTAGTCCAGCCAACTCCTCAAGGGAAGGAACTGATTGAACATTAATTCTTTATCAAAGACCGGAAAGGCCCGAGTCCTTTTGTTTTGGATTTCTTTCCTTTTGTAGGAACAGAATCTGCTGCTGCTAGAGAATACGCCCTTACTTTTAAAGAATCCCATTCACATTAAAAGGCAGTGATTGGCCTACTAGGAGTAGGAGTAAGTAAGGTTTAGGCTTTATGGTTGATTAGTGAGCCCTTGCTCGCAGTCCTCTTCCAAGTCTGCTGAAGACGTCTTCTCCTCTCTCAAATATGGCGCCACCCCCATTAGCCGAAGTATGGCCGCCTGTAGGCTTTTCTTCCTTCTTTACTTTAGAGTTTCCTTCATGCCTTAGTAGAAGAGATTAGGCTTTCAGAGCCTATTGAACTCATAGCAGCTATCTTCTTCCATTCCACTGCTACTTAGTCATCAGGAGAAGTGCGATTCTATTCTATGTAATTTCAGACTTCTTTTGCTTACCAATTATCTAGTAAACAACTCTAGTACAGCCTTGTAACAAGACCACTAAACTACTAACAGTAAGTAACCTAAAGCTGTAACACTAAGTCTGAACTCTCCTCTTTATAGGAGTTCAGTGAGCAATGGCACGAACGAAGTCAGATTAATAGATCCCTGGCCTTTTGGGTAAGCTATTCCCTTGGTCTATCGCTTGGAAAGCATCCCTGGTAGTTCTCTAAGCACCTCCCTCACAGTTAGCATGAGATTCCACTATACTTATTTGATTTACCGTATTTGACTATCTAAAGCTGTTCTGTTCCCTTTCTTGTCGAAGGGGCTACGCGTCTTACTAGTTCCGACTTCCGGGCCTAGGGATAGCGATCCGAGGCTAGACAGATTGTAAGTTAGTATTCACTAAATCGCCATAAAGGAAGAGCGAGAACGCTGAATCAGACAATCAGATAAGTCCTGCCTCCGTCAAGGTAGCAGCGGAGGACTTCAAATGCAGTGCCCGAAAGAATGCTTCGAACGAGACAGAGGAGTAGCGCCATCACTTCCATTCCTTCCTGTATTTGTTGAGCCAACTACTCAAAAATGAAGTATGATAGATTAGTACAGTTACAGGTGTAAGGAGATCTGGTTCCTTAACACGTGAAGTCGGGTTAGCGGTTGTCTCTTTTGTAAGAGAGGTACGGCAGATACAGAAGAGATCTGGTCTTTTATTCTTGGCGCTTATTTAAAGCAATGTGGCGTCTGTTTACAGCGTTACTATGCGTTAAGCCATGATAAACATCAGACCCTTTCTGTGTCAGTATCTCTGACACGATCAGGGATTCCTCGGATTATTCCTAGTGTTCTTAGAAAGCACATTAGGGATAGATCCGAGCGAGGCGACTACATAGTGAAACTATATCTCTCATGGTTCGGTCTATCAAAAGTGATCGAATTAGCACCTCGTATTAGTAAGAAAACATTTTCTTCTATTACGAGTGTACCTCAAGATTATGAGGGGTATAAGGACAAAATCACATCTTTTCTGGCTGAAATGAAGGATCAGTCAGAGAAGTTGTGGTATCGCTATGTACCCGCCATTAGGACTATACCTTTGTACAAAGGTATATCTTATTATCCCACCTGGAAAGGAACGCCAATCCTTGACTCTTACCTATCTAATTACTATCGAGTCCAGAAAATGTTATTTTCTAAGGACAAGAAACGTAAGTATTTAGGGACTGTCACTGATGGTGACATTAGTCCTGAGTTAAAAGGAAAGGTAATCAGCAGTTTCATTCCTTCAAATATTTTTACAAATTTGAAGCATGAAATTGCTGCTTATGCCTGGAATGTAAATAAAATACATTCATTCCAGGATGGCTTCTTTTCACCAGGTATACTTTGGTATCCAAGAACCTGATTTGCTCTTGATATTAAAGCTACTACTTGGTTTGCCAACTGGGATCTTGATTATTATGAGAGATCCGCTGGTCCTCAAGTATCATCTCTTATGAGTGCATACGAAGGGACACCGTTGACAACAGGTCGATTGTGTCAGGCCATGTCGGGTGGGGGTAAGCGACGCATATTTGCAATTTGCAATTATGTGAAGCAGTGCCTTCTCACTCCTGTTCACGACTGGTCATTCAAAGTCTTATCCAAGATTCAAATGGATGGGACATTTGACCAGGAGGCTCCTTTACGGATTTTAAGAGATAAAGAGCAAGGTGTAAGTCTTAACCTATACTCTTTTGATCTTAAATCTGCTACGGATCGTTGGCCTTTATCAGTCATTTACACAATGTTTGAGACCTTATTTGGTCCAACATTTGCATCTGCTGTGGTCAACTCCTCCTTAGGATTAAACGATTTCTTATTAACAAAGACTTTTTGTCAAAGTTATAAGACGTTATCCTTTGTCGTTGGACAGCCTTTAGGTTTTAAAGGTTCATGGTCTCTTTTCGCTTTGTCACATCACTATGTTATGTGGTGTGCAGCGCGAAGAGCATATCCGCATCAAACCAAACCATTTTTAGACTACGCTATCCTCGGTGATGATGTTATCATCGCTGATGATTCCGTTGCTGGTCACTATAGGGACATCCTCAATCAAATAGGAGTCGATATATCGATTCCCAAATCCATAATTTCCAGAAATGGAAGTTGTGAATTTGGTAAACGATTTTGGGTTAAATCAATGAAAGTGGATTTATCTCCAATTTCTATCAAAGCTCTTATGAATTGTCGGAGTCTTCACGGACTTGCTCAACTTCGTTTAAAGTATTCAATTGAAAATATGAATACTTTACAACGTTTAGGTGGTGCAGGTTACCGTGTTCGTTCTCGCTTGATGACTACTCAGTCAAAGAAGTGGGAACGCCTAAAAGTGGTATCTAGCCGCGGTTTTGGAAGAAGGCAACTCCCTCTTGAGTATTGGTTAGGTCGGGGAAACCCTCTTAACCCATACTTAAAAGGTAAGATGATTGCTTATCTCCGAAGGGAAATGAGACCTAAGGAGATCAGGATCTTTCCTTCAGATCTTGTCTTTGATGGTGAGCGAGAAATACTTGAACGCACTGTTTTACGCAAATGGGTAGAACAGTGGTTAAAGTATGTATCGTGGTACCATACAAAAGCGTTGGATGAAAATGTATCCATTGAAGAATTCTTCAATGCTCCCGTTGTCACTAACGACTGGAAAAGAAACCTTCGTGACGAAAACCTCGTCCGGTGGGGACTTCTCTGGAAGTTATATGACATGGGTGCAGGTTGGACAACATCAACAACACCGATTTGGTTGTTCGATCCAAGAACCATTGTTAGATTTCCTTTTTGGATATTAGGTGGTTTGACAGGATCCGACTTTATGCTGGCTCCAGTAGATTTACTACCTACTGGAAGTGGAACTAGACATAAGAATCTAGAAGGTGTAAGGAGAGTCGCTCAGCCGACTAAAGCTAAAAGCAGAGTTGGAGCTTGGCAATGCCCCTTTAGTGCTTGAGTGGGAATGTGGAGGATTGATTGCTTGATAGCGTAAAGGCGGTCCCGAGAACCTTTGCTTGTCAGGTGCACATTCAAAAGGGAGTGTAATGTAAGTGCTTGAAACAAATAAGGGCGCTCTCCTTTGTTAGCAAGAAGCGGTTAGCGGGACTCAGTTCGAGGCACGCTTGCCTGATTCGTGAACAGATGGGACTCTTTCTTTTGGCTTTCTTCGGTAGTAAGACTTGAACTTGGTGAACTTTTCTTTTAATCTCTTTCCCGGGAAGGAAATTGACTTTGGTTTGGAAGAGTCGTGCTATTCGTAACTAAATAAGCAGTAGAACGCACTATCCTCAAGTCAGTGCCACAGATGATGAAATAGCTGCTGTTAGTAATAGTAATTCAATTTAAAACACGGGTTATAAAAGGCTATTTGAACACGCAAAGAGATCATCAGATGAAATAGCATCTTCTTCTATTCCTCCAACTGCTCTTAGCCTTCTTTCTTGGCTTACCGAGAGCTGCATTCATTATCTTTGCTAGTTCAGTGCACTTTGAAAAAGAAGCGACAGAAAAGCAGCCCCTTGGTGTTGAGCACTACTGAAAGAAGCTATCAAACTAGAGGTTAGGGCGATGCTGTCACTTTCCAAAATCTGTTAATCGATGCTAACCAACCCTAATCTCTTAATCGCTTAGCCGAGACCAGAACCAGATCCGTGTACTGAGCAGATCACCGTTGACTCCTTCTTTGCTTTGAGGGCTCTTAACCCTACTAAGCCGAAGCGCAAGACTGCACTATTTCATGCTTCTTCTCTTGAAAGACTAAGTCCTCCTTCAGTTAAAAAGTAAGGGCTACTTCCTTCCGTACCTACTCCGCGAGGTCTCGCTCCTTTCACCTCCTCTTCAACACTTATAGTGGCTATCGGACCGTACTTAGGAGCTTCAGTTGAATCATTTTCAACGGGCCACCCGAAAAAAAGAGTCAAACCTATCCTCTCGTCCATAACTGAGCCCCTGTAAAAGGGCCTCAAATGCGCATTTTGACCTTGAAGCTTATATCGAAAAGGATCTTTGCAAATGAAGGTGTGGGATCAGACACGCATCGTTTAAGACTCGGAGGCAAAGGAGGTAACCCTAAAGCGGAGGCGGACCCTCTCATATACGATGGATGGAGTGGCTGGATCTGCAACAACCCCATTGAGATGCACCATAGCAATAGCATAAGAAGAATTCGCATATTAGTAGGGAAAGAGCCTAACTCCTAGCCTCTAGACGGAAACTTCACCTGAAAGCAAGGCTTGAGAGCAAAGGAACCCGCGCATTACACTACCAATCCTTGGGCTTTACTTATTTTTATTTACTTAAAAGGAAAAGCCCAGCCAAGTTCTTCTAAAGTCATTCTTTCTTCCAAGGAGCGATTGCTTGTTGGGAAGCGAGCTCAACCTTAAGTTCTGAAAGAGGAGCCTAAGGTTAAGCTCACGAGACAAAGCGAGTGCTCTTTACATAATGTACGTAATGAGAGCGTCTTTGCCCCCGAAGTTCGACTTCTTTTCTTCGATCAGATTGGGACTGAAGACCAAGACTTCATATTGAGACAAGATAAGGGGAAGCTTAAGCTAGAACTTCGCAGGCTGGGAATCGGTGCCCCTAGGCTCATGAAAGAAGAGGTTCCTGCTGCTGGGGATAGAAGATGATTCCGAAAGCGATTAAAGGAGATAAAGATGCTTCTATAAAGCTAAATAGGTTTAGCCTAGGAGACGTGAAAGCTTGAAAATAACTCCATTAAGAGCTAAGAGCGGCTGATTCTGTAAGAGCTTCTTCTTCCTCCACTGACCCACTCCCTTTGGGAAAGAAGAACCGAGGACCTATTCACAGCTTCTTCGAAGCCTCTATATAAAAGTTCATTTCTGATTCAACAAGAGGCACGAAGTCTCCCTCTTGTTGAATCGACTGTGGGAATTGGAAAGGCCGCAATTCAATTCCTGACTTTCGGTTGTTTTAAATAAGCTCCGAAGCGCTTGTGCGGCATTTCGGTTGCCTCAAGAGCGGCCCCATTAGTTGCAATCGGTTGAGCTACGAGCTATGGAGCTAGGGCAGCTACTTCTAGTTTTTATTATAAAAAAGAAGTATTTGGTGCTCCGACAAGGGCTACCCCTAATCTGAGATTGTGCTAGACTATCACTTCCGCGTAAGACCTCTACCAAAGGTCATGTTCCGACTTCCGGTTCTTCTTTTTCCTTTTGACTTTCTTGCGGAATTTACTTATCATAGGCTGCCCTTCCTACCCCACAGCCCCTTGGTTCACGATCCAGGAAAGCAAGAATCGAAGCGATCCAAGCACGCTGGGGTTCTTTTGTTTTGAGCAAGCTCTAAATCCTATGTCCTCGTGCTTGAGCCAAGCCTATTTTGAAGCCAGTCGTGGAAGATGTCGCTCTGGCTCTAGAAAGAAGCTATGAAGCGAGAGCCTCTGAACCTATGTTAACTGTGGATGGGGAAGGAAGAATGGAAAGGGCTTCGTCTTCGTTTACTACACCGGCAATAGGATCGTCGAGTATGAAATGAATAGTAGCAACCAACGGTGTGAAAGCGTCCGTTAATGTTAATATTGTATTGTTAATAGTGGCTGTCCGGAGCTGTAGCAAAAGGCTTATTGCTTATCAAATAAAGTGATTGAACTATCTATCTTAGCGAATGGGTAGAAAGAGGCGACTTACGACACCTCTGTTAAGGGAGAACTATGCATCTATGTAGATGTTGCACATCAGAAGAATCCGAGCGCTTGCTAGTAGTTTAATTGGCACGTTTTATACATCAGAACAAGAAATCTCGTGATTGGTCTTTATCTCGATAAAAGGCAATGCATAAAGGTGTCTGTCATGGCTAAACAGAAAAAGGAGAGAGAGTGCTTCTATCATAACATCATTAAAAAGAAATGGGCGTTGGAACAAGTCTTCCTTGAATTCTCAGGTTTACGCATCCCCCTTTTCTGCAACAGCGAGAAAGCAAGCTTTAAGCAGTAGGAAGTCGTATTCTTGGTAACAAAGGAGAGTCGGGCTAGCTAGACACCGGGTGGGAAAGGAGGAGAAGCAGGAGTTTTCGATCAATTGGAGGACAGAAAGAGGTAACTCGCCCACCCAAGGATTTACTAAACCAGTTCATGTGCGAGGATAGGGCAAAGGGGAAGTAACTAGACCTCTAGTGAGTCCTTCTTCCTTCCAGTCCTTATTCACCAGTCGTGCTAGTCTATTTCGAGGGATAGAGGCGTGACTACTTTTCGTTCCTTATGCAAGGTAAAGGGCCATCTAGAGGAGTGGGTGTAGTGCTCTTCTAGCTTTCAGAACAAGTATTCTCTTTCAGTCTCTTTCAGAGCCTTCACAGCCAGAGGACTTACTATAGGAGTGACTATGGGAGTTGCGAGTACTTTATAGTGGTTGTTAGTAGTGTAAAACTAGCGGTGGCAATAGCAGTGGCAGCAGCAGTCGTAGTAGGCGCGTTAGCGGTGAGCTAGCGAGGAGCGAATGAAATGAGCTGTCACAGTAGGTATCTGAGCGAGGATTGTTGAAAGACTTTGGTCCGGTCAAACTGCGCTGGTTCCTCAAACCGCTAGTGCACTTGAAGCGAAGCATGCAATTACTCCTCCCTTTCGAGTAAGCTCCAGTGTCTTGTTTTGCTCTTCCAGTTCAACAAGGATCTTAGCCGTAACCGGTGGTTACCGACCTCGTAGGCCTTTTGGGCTGTGGGGTGTATGTATCGATGCCTTTCTTTACAAGACAAGAAGAGCCTCGAAAAGCGGAAAGAAGACCACTGATCATATATTTTTTTACATACATATTTGATTGATCACCGGTATGAAGAAAGCTAATTATAGGACTTGTCTGTAGGCGGAATAGAGTAGGCCGTTAGGCCATACGGCAAACTGTAAGTACTTTTTACTAATTACTAATTATTGGACAGAAGGGTCCTTGGAAGGAAGGCAGTAAGGCGAGGAACCCGAGATTGCGTACCAACCACATTAGCCAGGGAAAGTTCATTCACTCACCGGACCGTAGTTCTTGTCGATTTGCACCCGCATCAGACGAGATAATAATGTCTGTCTCGCACTGAGAAGGGAAGCGGCGAACGAAAGCACGAAGCTTCATTCAATCCTCTTTATTACTCCAGTTGTAAATTGCTTCTCTTCCCAAGAAGGGGATTGGTACTTGCTTTCCCTTTATTTAGCGCTTTGCTTTTCTAAAGTAATTACCGCTCCGTGGGGTTTGGAATTGGACCTAGCCCTTCTTTGGAGGAAAAGAATTGAACCTAGAAGAATGAGTCTGGACTGAAAGCCCTTCCCACCTCCTTTTTCTAGGCAGTTTTTTCCTCTCCCTAATGGTCGAGCTATTGACATCCTCGAATCAAAACGTTCTTTCTTTTCTACGCTACGATCTTTCTTCTCTTAGTAAATTTTTAGTTACAGGGAAAGAGAATTCCTAAAAGAAATCTGTATCGTATATACCACTACCCCAAAAAAGGGGGAAGGTAAAGAAACTTCTTGCTACTTCAAATCTCCATACTTTTCTAACTAAGTCAATTGAAAATGACATCGGCTAGTGAGCAAACGAGCTTCGGAATTGGATCAAAGCCAAGAACCGAGGTCTTGAGTGTCCGGATCAGACTAAGAAGAAAGGTAAGGTGTTCGCGATTTCGAAGAAGTAGCATGTGCTCCGTTCTAGGCTGGCTCGCGTGTCTTTGAGAAGGGCTCTTCCTAAGTAGGAAATTTATACTGAAGGGCATCCATCTTTGCGCTATCAGGTGCAAAACAAATCCATCTTTCTTTAGTAGATACGGGGATGGCTTCCTTGTTGGAGTACGTAGTGGTTCGGATAAGGACACGGTAGCTCGCTTTAATGACTTCTTTTCCAGCGCCCTAGCCAAGCTGAAACTCGAACGGACTCAATCGGAGCTACTGAGGGGAGCAAGAGCACCTATGCTATCGCCGGACATTCTTCTTTGTTTTATGCCATGATCAGTATCTTTTTTTTTATAGTCCATCATCTAAATAATAGGTGCAGGCACAGAAAGAATCAATATATCCCAGTTCTCAATAGAATAGGATTTTCTTTTGAAGTGACATTGCCCGAAGCCATATTTCCTTTCACACTAGGCACACTAAGTATACTAGACAAACGATGGCACCAAAGCTTAGCCTTTCCCGTCCTACTCAGGGGTCTATCGTGAAGTAAAGCCCGCTTACAGCTTTAGTGTTCGAGCTCGAAAAAGAGCAAGCATAAAGCTTACTAAGCTTTTAAAGCTGCTCTGAAGAAGTGAAGAAAGATTATGACGTGTGCGGCTGTGATCGTGGTGTACGGTGGCGTAAAATCATTTCGGTAGCTAAGCTAGCGTGTAGAGAGTGGTGTTCTCTTCCATTAGGAACTGTTGGTCTTATAGAAGTAACCGGTGTTGGATCTGGTCTTCCGAACCGACATCCACTTTGGAAAAATTTACCAAGCTCGGGTACAGAAAATGGAATAGTAGGCAATTACTTGAAAAAAGGAAGTTCATTCCCCACGGAAGTCGTCATCATTGATGGTCTTTCTTGAGGAATGGTTCCCCGTTCATCAATCCTCCTGAAAGCTTGGGCCTGTCCGGTCTCTTTGGGACGAAATGGGCCAATCAGAATAACGTCCTTTGAGAGTTCGAGATGTAGGAGCGAGTCTTCGACTTTCGGTTCTGAGGATCTAATTTCCTGATGCCGTTGGGTACGGGTTTGGGTACCAGTGACTCAAGTCTTTCGCGAATAGATTATTGAAGAACTTTTCCTAACTGAGACCAATCTTTGTTCTCACCTATCTATGAACGAGGAGAATGTACGAGGATACGGGAACCCACGTATGAGAGATCTGGTCCTTCCGGCTCTAATTCTTTCTCAAATCAAGCGGACTGGGATGGGAATGGATCAGTGGGTAGGAGCCTTTTACTAAAATGGGCCGATGAGCTTTAGCCCCTGGGCGGGATCAAACAATTCTCTTCTCGAAGCCAAGCCATCCATTAACTAAAAAAAGCTTGCGGGCTTTCACCGGGTTCGAAGAGATATGCCAATATAGCTTCAGTGGATCTAGTGGGAATGAGATTCTATGCCCAAGTAAGTCTCTTAAGAGTCAAGCTTGCCTAACCGCAGAAGTAGGACCGAGGACCAAGAGCTCGGGAAATAAAGATCGGGCATCCAGCTTTGTCGTAAGAACACTGACTTCGAACAAAGAAAGGCCGGGTGGTCTGGCTCCAGGTGTGCCCCTATCCTAGTCAAGTTTGAACTTCAGGTCATTCCACTTAGCTCTGGCACTGTCCAAAGAAGCTTGACCTGCGGCATGCATCTCGTCAGCCTTCTCTGCCTCGTCCCATGCCGCGAATAGACGACTGTATTCCGCCTTCTCTAATTTGCAAAGCTGCTCGCCCAGTTCAGACAGCTCAGCTTGTTTCTGAGAGAGGCGATTCTGGATCTCCATCACTTGTTGGTGCTTAGCGCTTTCCTCCTCATGGAGTGAGTCTCGCCTAGCTAACATGTCCCGCACCTTCGCAGCAGATTCATTAACCATGTCTCGCCCGGCCTCATATGATGCCTTTCTCTTTGGGAACATTGTCAAAATCAAAATCATGGTAACAAGCGAGCCGCCGCTTTCATGATCAGTAATCAAAACGAGAAAATGATTCCCTTTCTCTCAGGGCATTCGATGCAACAGATTCCCCTATTGATTAACGTCCTGAACGACCAGGAGCTATTCTATTCTTTCGCAAAGAGCTTCTTTTTCTATTTCTATAATAACCCGCTAATGAGATAGGGGCCTAGCGAGCCAATAACAGAGAAAACTTCTGGAGGGACCCAGAGAGCTGCTTCATACAGAGAAGGAGCTGTGAGTGAGGCAATGAAATTGTGTTAGCAAGAAGATGCAGATGAAGAATTGGAAAAAGGGATTCATGAAAACCTTTGTTTGAGACGAAGATCACCTCTTTGAGGAGAAGGTCTTGGGCTTGTTGTCGAAGGAGATGGGGCCTTCTCTTTCCTTCTTAGCGGTCTGACTCTAGAAATTCCCGTTTTGAATAAGCTATTAAGGTTAGGAATCGACGAATAGGTTCTGAATTATCGGCGATTGGTACTCGAATATGCCTTCTGTCGGCCTAACGACGTGGTAGGTGTGCATAGATTCACTCCTCTGGAGGCCTTACGACTGGTAATGGAATGACTTTCTCGGCCTAAGGACTGCTAATTCTATTTACTTCAACTTTGTCTTCTGTCTAGCCTTCCTTCACCTCTGTAATAACCTTCACTTCGAAATCGAAAGAAATTTGTAAGGGAAGGAGTGATTTATCGTTGACCTAAGTAAGTAGCCAACTTCTCCCTGTTGATAGCACAGGAAAGAGACAAGGGCGGATTCTTGCAGCCACTACTATTGCTTGCTACTACTCCTAGCGTGGAAATTAGCCCTCTACAGGCCGACAAATGGGATAACTTGACAAGAAAAGATGTGCGAACATTCCTTGGACTCTTGAACAGATTCATTGCCTTGCTACGCATCTCTATTAATGGGTATGACTACGAAAAGAGGAAGAAGTCCAGCCAGAAGAAGGTATGAAGTACTCGACTGAAAGGAAAGGAAGAAAGATAGTCGACTTAGAGTGGTAAGCTTATTCTCTGCTTTCAATAGAAAGAGTAGCAGGAATGAAAACCTTTCTTGGTGGATCCACTTTTCATTAATAGAAAGTGTCTTCGACTTCTTCCCCTGGATCACGCATGTAAGTAAACTAAGGACCTTTTGTTGAACGCGCACCATCCCTTCCTCTAATGAGATGTGATCTGTCTAGGGCTAGCTGAACTAAGCCTCATCTGAGGAGGGTTGCTTGTAGAATAGAATCGGAAGCCAAGGTCGAAGCTAAGCCCGAAGCTGCATTTGATTCCGCTTTCTTTGCTGTTGATCTTCGTCGAATTCCCATTCTTGGTCAACGAATGACCAGTCTTTCCTTGATTTCCCGAGTTGTCTCATCTCAAGAGCCTACTTATTCGCGTTCTGGTTCTTACCAATCTCCCTCTCAAACAAAGGAGGGAATGGCTTTGGCAGTTGGTTTCTAGAGAGCGGATGTTGACTAGCTAGGCTAGGCTAACAAGGAAAGCAGATGTCGGTGAAGAAAGTAAGAGATTGATTCTGTGTTAATCCGTAAGGTCATATCAAGGGCTTTGTCTCCTAGTTTCTTTCACAGGTCTTAGTTCCGCTAGTCCTAGGAGCGAGAGGTACGAGGTCAGTCGAGCGTTAAGCCACTCATATATTAGTGTATGAGGAGCGTGTAGTTACTCGACCGTTAGGGAGAGGTATGAAGTGACTCGACTGGTAAGGAGAGGAAAGAAGTGACTCGACTGGTAAGGAGAGGAAAGAAGTGACTCGACTGGTAAGGAGAGGAAAGAAGGTTGCTTTCTTTTTCAATCTTTCTCTGATCCTAGCCGTGTAGTGGATCCGGCTTTAGTCGGCTAAAAAGAGGTGTGTGTGGCCGGGCTTCTTTCTTTATAGTGCTGCCCGCCCCCTTCTTCATTCATCCATTTAGGCCCGACTAGGAACACGTGGATCCAGGGAACCTGGCTCGGGAACAGCTTCTTACTAGTGGGGGCTAATCACAGTAAGAGAGTCCAATCTCTGAAATAGAGCTTAGTCTCTCCATAGTAGTATACTAGTAGAAAGCGTAGGTTATGACTTGATCCAATAGAGTCAGAACACCTTTCTATCTAAAAGAAATGGTGCTCGATGAAACAATCCAGATTCCACACTATGCTGTGGGCTGGGGGTAGAGCTGCTCTGCGAAGCTGGGCGTTAAGTGTTCTTATGGAGGAACCATAGACGAAAGAGAATAGAAAGGGCCTTCAAAAAAGAGCGATGGAGTGATGGGCAACCTTAGTCTATATGTTGCTCGTGAGCCGCCAAGTACCAGTCTCGCAACAGTACTGGCGCAAAAGGATCGGTCCTTCACTTGCTGATCGTTCGCGAGTCGAACTCGCTCTCTTGCCACGCCCTTCACTCACTCGCTTGAGTCGGACTCAATCACTATTTTTGTTTGGAGGATCATTCGTTCTTCACTCTCTTGCTATTACCCGCTGGGAGCGCAGCAACCAAGGTGCATATTATCATATAGAAACAAGCGAAGCGTAGCGAATCACATAGATAAGCCCCTACCTGCCAGCGCGCGGATGGATAGGGCGGGCGAAGCGCGAAGAGGATGGATGTCTGAGCGGTTGAAAGAGTCGGTCTTGAAAACCGAAGTATTGATAGGGATACCGGGGGTTCCCTTCCATTTATAGGGCCCGCGAGTAAGACAGCTAGGTCAAGGTTATTGAGTTTGCTTAATCCAGCGGGAGTACCCGAAAGTTCTGTTACAGCAAATGCTCAAAAGTCCATGCAAGACTAAGTGGATTTAGAGGTAGAGGCTGTGTAACTAGTCATATTTTAATAGCCCATTGATACGCTAAAGATAGTTGGCATATGGCGCTATCTTTCTTACCTGGTCCATTTCTTTCTGTCTCTGCGGTTATTCAATATCTGGACCGTTAGGGACAGGAAAATGCTTTTCTTTTGGAGTTTTAAGGTTTCAGTCCCAAGACCAGAAAACAACTCCGTACCAGAGATAGCCTTCTTCCTTGCCTAGTATTCTTTCTAAGTGGATCAAAAACAAGTTTATCCTCTTTAAGATTCTCTAGGAATGAAGTACTGACTCTTTCTAGTCTTTTGTTGAACTTTTCTTCTCTTATGCAATTAATTAATTTCTAGTTTGATCGAGGGCGGTACACTTCTCCCCAATATGAGATAGGTTGCAGCTATAGTAAGAACTCTAACTGGTCCACCAGCCAAGCCCAGGAACGAGAAGAAGAGTGCCCGGAACCACGTTACATACTGCTTACCTAGGATAAGGAAGACAGGAGGCGACAGCACCCAGAAGCCCAAGAAAGTAAGCGGGACACCGAACTGCGAAAAGAGTTGAACTCTTTAAATGAAATACGATCCGCCTGCGGGAGGCGCCTTGTGAATCTCGTTAGCGCATTGAGCCACCATGCCGCGGAAAAGACCTCAAACTGAAGACATATAGAAAAGAAGACTCACCACACTCTCGCCGGATAACCCATGCATTCAATTAGAAAAACCTTCCAGGTTTGCTACTCCAATCACTACCCACTACCAGAGGGAAACAAGGGGTAGAAAGTGACTTGTTAACTTCTTACGCAATTAGAACCTTGCGTCAGGGGATTCGCGGCAAGGAGAAAGGAGAGCGAGTGAGTGAGTAGGTGGTCGGCCCTAACCGAGAGAGGGTCCACGGTGGCTACGGGGAACCAGAGCCCGCACGAAGGATCCCATTTCCAAGGTGAATTGGAGGTATCAGAGAAATGGATACAGGTATTGTAGTTGTTGAAAGACCTATTAATTACATGCCAAAAGAGCGAAAGTTGAATCATCGGCTTGGCCACCTTATCCTTATCTACTAAGATTCTCCTTGTTGATATACCGTCCGATGCGCTTGGTGTCGACTCTGATCTTCCTTCACTTGACAATGGGGGCGAAGTCAACCACCGAGGAGCTCATCACGAAGCCTAAAGGGCAGGGCGAGTGGGTGAGGATTGTCTACTCGTTTACTGAAGGCGCAAAGGAAGAACTGGACTCCGCTCCTCCGATCTATTCCCAAAATGGGAGAAAGCCTTTTCATTCTGAAA
>Ga0153960_1000093_pt1 | contig 21096 bp, 20 predicted proteins | sample TSFL044MetaG_FD_102274 | JGI IMG/M metagenome (GOLD analysis project Ga0153960, IMG submission 102274) | Attine ant fungus gardens microbial communities from Florida, USA - TSFL044 MetaG | ecosystem: Host-associated > Fungi > Mycelium > Unclassified | place: USA: Florida, Withalacochee...
CTTCGGGTGCCACGTTATCCTGCCCTTTGCCATAGTTGCTGACAGAACTCCAGTATTCGGCAAGCAGTTCATTGCCTTCGCGTTTTACTTTGTATTGGGGCACTTCCGTGTTGTTTCGGTCCCCGAACGTCTCGGTATGCACGTAGGCAAAATGGGATACATCCAGAAACCCTTCCATTTGACGCCCAGCAGAACCTGCAATATCAAAGTTAGGAGGAAGGATATTAATATAATCCGGATCATCCCATCCCGGGAATGCAGGAATCTGCTCGTCGGTACCCGCGAGTGAAGTCCAGATCAGGCCATAACGTTCGACCGCAGGATATACAATAAGTTTCAGTTTGGGAGAGATTTTGGAGCTGGGGTGTGCAGGTACGGCGGTACATTTACCCTCACAGTTGTAACGGAAACCATGATATGGGCAGACAATTTCCCCATTTTCTACCCAACCTTTACTGAGCGGAGCACCACGGTGAAAACAAAGATCCTTGGCAACTACAACTTTATCATTGCTGCGATACAGGACCAAGCGGACATCAAGCAATTGAGCGGCAAGTGGTTTATCTGTCACTTCGCTTGCCTGGGCAATCGGATACCAATATTGAGATAATACATGCCAGTCTTCAGCGGAGAACGTACAGCCGCGAGGCAGTTCGGATGTAAGTTGAGGATTGGAATTGGAAGTTATCATGGAAGTCACTCCTTGCTAGGATAATGAATCGTTCATTTTTTTATGTCAGGAAAGTTTACTTTGTAGCCGTATGTTACTACTCTTTTGTTTCGTGTATCAATATGTATAAGGATTATTTGTTCAAAATCACAAACAAAACATCAAACAGCTAACATAAATACGGAAAACCCTGTCTATACATAACGTTTTACGTGAACTATGTTCATGTTAGACAAACTCCATTCCGATTACTTATCTGAACAATGTAGAGTTATATTCTGCACCCCAATATGCTTAAGAAATTTTTTATAGAAAAATGTCACAGATGTGAGCCTTGATTTGTCTTAAGGTTGTAGACCAAAATACGGAGGCGAATAAAATGAATTTAAGAGTGAATTATAGAGTGGCTAACCCGGGTGCTTTCAAAGCAATGATGGCATTGGAGCAGCACATTTCAGGCCAGTTCGAAGACAAACCGTTATATGAAATGCTGAAAATCCGTGTATCCCAAATCAATGGTTGTGCGTTCTGTCTTGATATGCATGCCAAAGATCTGTTGAAGCTTGGAGATTATGCCGACCACGTTTTGCTGCTGAGTGTGTGGCGCGAGGTGCCTTTGTTTACAGAAAAAGAACGTGTTATGCTGGAGCTGGCTGAGGCCGTAACACTTATTTCGGAACAAGGCGTACCACTTGAATTGTATGAAAAAGTGAGAGAACATTTCAGTGAGGCCGAAGTGGTGGATTTGATCATGGCGATCAACACGATTAATAGCTGGAACCGGATTGCCATTACAACAGGAATGTATCCAGGCTGCTTTAATTAAGTAAACATTCGACCATCTGCCAGAGGAGGCCATACTCATGAAATTTAATTCCCTCACCAATGAGCCAGAAGTGTCTTCTCTGGAAGTTGGTGAATTGTATATTCGTTACAAAGCCTATGCCTTTTCCATTGCTTACCGCATGCTTGGCAGTGTTGTGGAGGCTGAAGATATTGTGCAGGATTGTTTTACAGAGCTTCAAAGCAAGTCTCTTGATGACATCCGTAATGCCAAGTCCTATATTGCTAAGCTAGTCGTTAACCGAAGTCTGAATCTGCTAAGCTCTGCCCGCAATCAAAGGGTAAGTTATGTTGGAGAATGGCTTCCCGAGCCGATGAGTGATGGTAAAATGGGAAACATTCCGGAAGAAACCGTGCAGCAGAAAGAGATGATCTCTTACGCTTATCTGGTTATGCTGGAACAGCTTTCCCCGATAGAGCGTGCCGTTTTTGTACTTCGTGAGGCTTTCCAGTATGAATATACGGAAATAGCGGATTGGATAGGCAAATCAGAGAGCAACTGCCGTCAGATCTTTAGCCGAGCCAGACGCAAGCTTCCCGATCGACTTCCGGCGTTGGAACAGAGTTCTGCTGATTATGCTGCAAAGGAGCAATTGCTGGCTCGGTTTACTACCGCTTTTCTAAATTATGATGTCTCGGAAATGCTGGAGCTGCTTGCCGAACAACCTGTATTTACGGCAGATGGCGGTGGACGTGTGCATACGGTCATGAGAACGATGAGAGTTCGCAAGGGCGTACTCGCCTTGTTGACCTCTCGCCGGGTGCTTACCCGATTGCGAGAACGAGAGTGGACACCCGCAATTATCAACGGAGAGCCTCACCTTGCGTTACTGGAAAACGGGCAGTTGTCTGAAGTTATGTGTCTGGAGCTGGACTCTCTCGGAGAGCGGATTGAGGGAGTCTATCTCGTTCTGAACCCGGACAAATTAAGGTCTGTGTTAACGTGAACGGGAACAAAAAAAGCGGTATGTCCTCTAAAAAGGACTGCCGCTTTTTGCATAGTGACAGGGATAAATTTATTCCATGCCATATTTGTGTAGTACTGGTTCCATCGAAGTTCGATTTGAATTCGGATACGTATTCAGAAAAGCTTCTTTTTCCAGTATACGCCGTATGAATTCATCCCATGGTACGACTATGGCGGCATCTGAAGTCGTGGTCTGATTGGATTCAGCAGCCACAATGTCAATATAGGCAGCAATGTCGGGTTTTACGAAGGGCTGGAACTTTTTTGTAAGTCTCATAATTGATGATGGGGTATTTTGATCCAATTCAGCAAGTTTGATATTTTGCATATTTTCGAGCTGCAGGGTCATCAAGGTAGCCTTCCAAGGGCTAACTTCATTGATATGATTCAATAGATATTTACGAGCCTGAATCAGGCTGGCCGTGGACTTTGTTGCATTTTTCCAATAGATTTATGTACAGCATTATACATGTGGACGAAGGCTGATTGTGGACAGGTTTTATTTGATTAAACCAGTTTGTGGTAAGCGAATCAAGTATATTCATTGCAAATATTCCCTTGGAATAGAAGAAATATCAAAGACCAGCTTTTCTAACCTGTATCGGTTGAAAAGGCTGGTCTTCTTGACCTGTTTTATTTTAAATTAATGGAGGGGCGGTTTATTGTTTTTTGGCATCTGAGGTGCGCCGTTTGCCGGAACGTATGCCTGAAGCATCTGCGCGGTATCATTTGCATTGAGTTGAGGCACTTGATAATAGGCGTGTTGATTTTGATACATAAAAATTTCGTAGGCCATTTCTATGAACTGTTGTACCTGCGAGGCAATGACTCGGCGCACGGCTCCATTCGTAATTTCAGGAGCAGACATCGCCAGCAGAGAGCCATGTGACTTAATTAATCCCAGCATATGACCGCTGATGCCTGCATCTTTGACATCCGAAAGGGATTGGTTTGGCTTTTTCGGAGCGGACGGCTTCAGGCCATATACAGGTGGAATGATGTTCGGAATCATGTAGGTTGCAGTCTCCTGATGCGGTTTGTGTCCAGTCGAGAAACATTCTGCAGTCAGATTGTATTGGGACAGCATGAAGTTGTATTGGCGATCAAGGATATCCAGCAGTTCGTTGTCTTGTACAAACGTCCTGAAGATCATGTATTGATCCAACACGTTGATGGCTCCTGACAGGATTTCATGCATATCGAACATTTCATGTCCGCCATGGTTCATTTGTGGTGTGAAGCCTGGATTTGTGTTATTTGCAGGTTGTATTCCGTTTTGCGGCTGCATTGAATTTGGATTCATTGTGAATTTTGATTCTCCTTTGGGAAGTGGTATGATCCTAGTATGAGTCTTTAACAGTAATTTTATGTAATGTGTAATTGTTATGATCGAAAATAGAGACAGGTACGGTGGTTGTTGGATGGAAATCGATTGGAGTTCGGTACTGATTGTATTTCATTGGATCAAGTGAGGTAAATATCATTGAGAAAACTGAATTATATCAAAATATTTATTTTCCTTAGTGTGGTCACGGCGGTGACCCTCGGTTTGTATTATGCGGCTGCGGATTGGCTGGATCAGCGCTATTTTCGCTTCCTCATCTGGAATCTGTTTTTGGGCTGGATTCCTTTTGCATTCTCATATGTGGCCTATGGGTTCAGTCATCTTAAATGGAAAGGGGCAGCGTGGCTTGGTGTTGCGAGCGGACTGCTATGGCTGTTGTTCTTTCCTAACTCTTACTACATTGTAACGGATCTGGTTCACCTGACGGCACGCAGTTCCCGTTATTATGACGGTGGGAATGGCCTGGACTATAAGTATTGGTATGACTTGATCGTGGTCTTGATGTTCGTCTGGACGGGCTTGTTGCTCGGATTCCTGTCCATGTATCAGCTTCAGGAAGTCATCCATCACAAAATGGGACGATGGGTTTCATGGATCTTTGTACTTGGGGGTTGTGCACTGGGAAGTTACGGTGTCCTGCTGGGTCGTGTTTATCGCCTGAACAGCTGGGATGCGCTAACCAGTCGAGAGACGCTGGTTGAACTTATGCATGAGAGTGTAAGTCGTCCATCGCTGGCTTTCTGTATGTTCTTTGGCACATTTATTATTACGATCTACGCAACGCTATATTATCTAATTAATACGAGGTCTTCCCGTGATAGGAAGACGGAGGTTGGAAGTTCAGATGCTGATCTGCAAGGCTTGCGATAATCGAGAGCATGGCATGTTTAGTTTCTGATAAAGGTAAAAAATAACCCTCAACTATTCGGGAAAACTCCCAAACGGTTGGGGGTTACTTATTGCCCATTAAACGAAAATGAAGAATGCTACAAGCATTTTAACAGTTCAGGTGCAATTCGTTTGGGGAATACATCCAGCGGAGGTTTTTCCTTCTTTCGTTTGTCATTGGTGAGCACGGCAACGAGTTCTAGAGCCGGGACGATATATATAAATTGACCACCAAATCCACGAGCGTAGTAATAGTGTAATGTGGGAGTGGGCTGTTCCGCAACCTCAGCTTCTGTAGTTTCGTTGGTATAGGCATCCACCCACCAATGCCAAGCGTAACTGCCATGATTAGGTGGGGTAACCGTAATGGCAGGTTTTGTAGAGCGGCTAACAAGCTCACTCGAAATCAGCGACTGCCTGTTCCACATCCCCTGCTGCAAAAACAGTTGCCCGAATTTCAGTAAATCCTCCGGCAACATCTTTAAGCCGAACCCCCCGGTATGTACACCCTGTGGGTCGCTTTCCCATTCATATTGTTTGATCCCCAACGGGCCAAATAGATAACGTTCCGCAAACTCGGCTACGGACATACCTGTACTTTGCATGAGGATGGCAGACAATATCTGTGATACCCCTGAATTGTATTCCATATATGTACCTGGCACATGACTTAAGCGTTGCTCCAATGCAAACTTCACCCAGTGATCCGTACGCGTCATACGCGGAAATGAATTCTGTCCTCCGAATTCGTCCCAGTTGAATCCGGCCGTCATGTTTAATAACTGCTCTAACGTTATTTCCGGTTTGCGGGGGTCAGGGTCTGATTCCAGCTGTGGGAAGAAGGTAGAGATCGGCGTGTCAGCCTCAGGCAGCACCCCTTGATCCATCGCAATACAGATGAGTGCGGACAGCACACTTTTGGTGCAGGAATTGATTTTTGCAATATGGGTTGCTGCTTCTTGATTGCGGTAGTGCTCGTATATGATCTCACCACGCACGCTGACTAAACAACTGCGCAGATCCAGCGGCGGAATGATTTGGTGCAACATGGATGGTATGGATGAAGGATTCATAATGTCCTTTCTTATTTGGGACTTATCCCATAAATGGAGTATTCATTAGAAAAAGGTTTGAATCATTATCTTAGCATATGAATAAAGAAGTTCTCAATCCATCCACCTCAGACTTCGGGATTAGTGAGAACCTGGACCACAGACTGATTCAGTTGTTCATATTTATTGATACAATCGGGGCACATGATAAATGGGGTTATTTTACAGAAAAAGAGAAACATGAGCTTTGGTCCGTAGGGTTTGACATATCGGTAAAAGTAATTACATAAAGTGTACCTGATTATTCTAAAGTATTGTTCCATACAAAGGAGCTAGTGGTTATTCATGCTATTACGTATGTTGAGAAATGATTTTATGAGGAAAAAAGGAATAAACATCGCTCTATTTGTTTTTATTTTACTAGCGGCTTTACTTGTTTCTTCAGGTACACGAATGATTATGGAGCTAACAAGTTCAATTCACCATTTATTTACCGAATCCAAGACGCCTCATGTTGTGCAAATGCACGCAGGTAAACTGGATAAAATGAAGGTGAATGAGTGGGCACAGGCAAATGAGATGGTAGATAAACACCAGATCGTAGAAATGATTAACATTGACGGTTCTCATTTGTTTTTTGGGGCGGAAGCCGAGAAAAACAGCATTATGGATAATGATTTTGTTGTACAAAATCAGGATTTTGATTTTCTGCTGAATCTGGATAGTGAGATTGTGCAGGTGAATGATGGAGAAATTGCGGTTCCCGTTTATTACTTGCAGCAGAAGAAATTGAGCATTGGTGACCCTATTCATATTAAAGACGGTTCTTTCAGCAGAACATACAAGATCGTGGATTTTGTACGTGATGCTCAAATGAATCCATCGATCATTCACTCCAAACGTTTTGTCATCAGTCTGGGTGAATTCCAAGCCTTGAAACAAAATACGGGAGAGTCGGAGTATTTGATTGAATTTCGACTTAGAGATTCAGAGATGATCAGCGAGTTTACCCAAGCCTATCAAAATACGAGTTTGCCGAACGCTGGTCCTGTTGTGAACTACAATCTGTTTCAGTTGTTGAATGCTTTGACCGATGGGGTTGTGGCTGCTGTAATCATTCTGGTTAGTTTGATCTTGATTGTGATCGCTGTACTCTGCATTCGTTTCACTATGCTCGCTACCATTGAAGAGGATTATCGAGAGATTAGCGTCATGAAAGCTATCGGCATATCCGAGCGTAATATTAAGAAACTCTACTTGAGTAAATATGTTGTTATGGCAGGATTGGGCTCTATCGTAGGATTTCTAGCATCACTATGGGTTAACCGTTTGTTCATGTCCAATATGTTGCTCTACATGGGGGCAGCTCCCAAGACATGGTTGCACTACGGCATAACATTGTTTGCGGCTGTCTTCATATTTGCCATCGTTGTATTTTTCTGCAACCGTGTGCTTCGGCGTTTTAATCACATTTCAGCTGTTGAGGCATTACGTTCGGGCAGTATGGGTGAGACGAGAATAAGTCAAAACAGACTAAATTTGTCCCAAAATCGGTGGTTATCAGTTCCGGTTTTTCTGAGCTTAAAAGAAGTCATCCAACGAATTAAAATGTTCCGTTTGCTGTTGTTTGTGTTTATTATAAGTTCATTTATTATGATCGTACCTATAAATTTCCTCCATACGTTACAAGCTCCTAGCTTCATTTCTTACATGGGTGTAGGTCAAAGCGATATGCGTATTGATCTGAGGCATTCTGAAGATATCGAACAGCGTTACGCTGAATTAATTGATTATGTTCAAAAGGATAAGAACGTACTTCGATACTCACCCCTTGTCACAAGCCAATTCAAAGTGTTGAACAGTGAAGGTAGCTATGATCATTTAAGCGTAGAGACAGGTGACTTTGACGTTTTTCCTTTGTCTTACGTGAATGGCGCAGCACCGAAAAATGAAAATGAAATTGCTTTGTCTGATGCGAACAGTAAAGACATGGAGAAGAAGACAGGAGATTCCTTGGTACTGATCGTAAATGGACAGGAAAAAACAATGACCGTCAGTGGTGTATATCAGGATGTGACCAATGGTGGAAAGACTGCCAAAGCACGGCTGCCCTATAACAAGGATCGTGTGCTCTGGTATGTCGTAAGTTTGGATTTGAAAGATGACGGTAGTAAGATTTCAGATAAAATTGCGGAATATGAGCAAGCGTTCTCACCTGCAAAGGTGACCGATTTAAAAGGCTACTTATATCAAACACTCGGAGGAACAATTCATCAGCTTAAGCTGGTTACGGTGTTGGCGCTTGTTGTAGCAGTATTGGTTACGATCTTGATCACATCATTATTCCTGAAAATGCTTGTCGCAAAGGACAGCGGTGATATCGCGATTTTCAGAAGTCTGGGATTTTCCATCTCCACAATTAAATTCAAATATGTATCAATGTCCCTTATTGTTTTGGGTGTTGGCGTCTTTGTAGGAACCGTGCTATCGAATACTGCAGGCGAGTGGTTGATCAGTGCAATAATGGCTTCTTTCGGAGCGTCTCATATGTTTTTTGTCATTGACCCGCTACAGGCGTACGTACTTTGTCCGCTGCTGCTGGCAGTAACGATTATCTGTACCGCTCTAATCAGTATTCAATCCATCAAAGAATCCAGCATTTCCAAAATGATTATCGAATAGGGGGACAACCATGACTATAATCCTGGAAGCCAAAAACGTGAACAAATCGTACAGTACTGGTGAGCGTGAGAAGCATCCTATTTTGAAGGATATTAATTTTCAATTGAAGAAGGGCGAATTTGTTTCCATTATGGGTCCGTCGGGCTCAGGAAAATCAACCTTGCTATACAATGTCAGCGGCATGGATCAGGTAAGTAGCGGGAGTGTTTATTTTGCTGGCAAGAAAATTTCGGAGTTCTCAGAGAAAGAATTGGCTCAACTTCGCTTGAACAAGATGGGATTTATATTTCAGAACATGCATCTGTTGAAAAATTTGAATCTACTTGACAATATCATTCTGTCTGCCTATCTGGCCCAAAAAAGTAGTAGAGATTCCATTAATAAACGAGCGCTCAATCTGATGAAAAAAATGGGGATTGATGAACTGGCCAACCACAATATCACTCAGGCATCGGGTGGACAGTTGCAACGGTTCGCTATTTGCAGGGCACTGATCAATCAGCCTGATATTCTGTTTGGCGACGAACCCACTGGGGCACTGAATTCACGTTCAACCAATGAAATCATGGATATTATTGGAGATATTAATGCTTCAGGAACAACGATATTAATGGTTACCCATGACGTCAAGGTCGCCGCGCGATCTGAACGGGTTTTATTCATGATGGACGGCAAACTGGTGTCAGATCGTTATATGGGTAAGTTTAACAAGCCGCAAGATCTTAAAGCGAGAGAGAGCAGCTTAGGTAAATGGCTTACGGATCACGGGTTCTAACACGGTTAATTGGAGAGGGGCTTATCCAATGAAACAGACGGAACACAGGTCATTTGGCAAATTTCTGATGGTATGGTTCGGACAGCTCATATCTACAATGGGGATCGGAATGACGGCATTCTCCCTTGGTGTGTACGCATTTGAGAAAAGCCATATGGCGACAGCGGTGGCGCTGATTACCCTGTTTACCTTTTTGCCTAATATCTTGTTGCGTCCTATAGGGGGAGTCCTAGCAGATCGGTTTGACCGGCGCGTGATGATGGTGATAGGTGATCTTGGTTCTGCTGCAGGTTTAATTTTTATTTTGACCATGATCCTGACAGGGAAGATTGAACTATGGCATCTGTATGTTGGTGTTGCTTTCAGTTCCGTGTTCTCGTCCATTCAAAGTCCAGCGTACAAGGCTTCTGCCACCGATTTGCTTGATAAGGATCAATATTCAAAGGGCAGTGGCTTGGTACAGCTCGCCGAATCATCCAAGTTTCTATTTTCGCCCATTATAGCGGGCATTCTGCTCAGTATAACAACCATTGAAGTCATTCTAGTCATTAATATGTTAACGTATCTGGTTGCGATCCTGGCGGTGCTTGTTATCCGGAAAAGCATTAAAGCAGCGCGAAGCGATGCTGAGAGGAAGCCTTGGCTGGCTGAGCTTAACGAAGGCTGGATTGAAGTCACAACGAATAAAGGCGTGCTGCTCCTTGTTATTATTATTTCAATCGTCACGTTCTATCTGGGATTCCTTGAGACGCTCATTGGCCCTATGATCTTATCATTCTCGGATTCAAGGACGCTTGGAACGTTTCAATCTGTAAGCGCGATCGGCATGCTGATCAGCAGTCTGTGCATTGGCATGTTTACCATAAGTAAAAAATATTCAAAAATACTTGTTTTGGGTCTGATGATGTCTGGATTATCATTCTCCCTCTTGGGATTCTCCACCAATATTTATTTCATTATTTTTGCAGGTTTCCTGTTTCTGGCCTCCCTGCCCTTTGTCAACATGAGTGCAGATGTATTGGTGCGCAATAACATATCCAACGAGAAACAAGGCAGGGTGTGGGGAATTGTCGGCATTTTATCACAATTGGGTTTTATTGTATCCTATAGCCTCGCGGGATTTTTGGCAGACCGCGTCTTTAACCCGCTTTTGGTGGAAGATGGAGCACTTGCTTCGACCATAGGATCATATATCGGCGTTGGTTCGGGAAGAGGCATTGCGTTGTTGTTTATTATTGCAGGGGTGTTTGTTATCGCTATTGCAGCAATCACTTCTCAACTTAAATCCATTAAGGGGTTGGAGAAGGGGATTGATATTGTGCCAACAGACCCAACGAGTTTAGCGCATGATTGAGTTGATGTGATGTGGTTTAAAGGATGATGCTTGCCCCGGAACTTTATGTTTCGGGGTCAGTTTTTTTGAAATGCTTTAGAAGCCATATGCAAATATCGAATAAATTCTCTTTAATTTCTATAAATCATATACAATATCCAAGTAGGGAAAAACCTATATAAGTTAAAGGGGGGATTTATATTTACGTTAATCTTAATTAGAAAAAATCAATATTGCAACGTATCGTTTAAGTATCGAGAGAAAATGAAATTTACAGCCTCCATAGAATGTTTTAATTCATCGGCCATACAGATACAGATGCCATAATTAAGGTAAAGGGTTTAACAAATCAAAAAATATTGTAATAAAGGTGTGGTGTCAAATGCTTCAGGATGTTTTAAGTTATTTTCAAGCGAATCCGGGATGGTCCCTAGCTTCGACAATCGTATGTACTGTCATCATATGGCTATACAAAGAGTTTAAATTCAATATTGAATCGGATAACAAGAACAAACTTGCTCATATTCAAAAGAAAATGGAGTCGTATACTAAAGTTGAAGCAGCAATAGCTAAAGTGTTATCTCAAGAAAATCATTCAGGAGCAACGCAGAGTTTATATGATAAATTCGGAGAATGTGGTTCATATTTCTCAGAGGATATTCGAGAGTTAATAAGGGATTTTTATTCTCGGAGAGATACTACCATTTTGGTAACATTAATGAGTTTTATGAAAGTTGAAATGAGAAAGCTAGATAGACAAATAAAGAAAATAGAAGCTCAGGATGCATCAGAAGATGCGTTCGATTCTGTTTTTCGTCTGTACAGACCCCTTAAACCTATTCTGATTATTTTCGTTATGTTCTTTGTTACTATATGGTTCATTTTACTTGCAGCGGTAGAAACTAGATTATTGGATCAATTCTATCTAGGAACTTTATTTGTCACAATTTCGATTGGTGTTATGTTTTTATTTGCGATCATATCAGTATGGAGTAATGGTGAGTTACATATCAGAGGCAAATTAGATTCTTCGCTCAAAGTAAGTATGATTTTATCGCCGTCTTTGACACTGATAGACTGGAGATTATCTGTTTTATCATTACTTATTCAAGTTGCAGCATGTATATTAATAGCAAAGAGTATGAAAAAAAGGATTGTAGTCGTGTAGATATTAACCAGAAGGAGGTAACACTTTGTTCAAAATCGGCAATCAAGGTACGTTTGAAACATTGCCAGATCACGCCATGGCAATTTACAAGGAGACGTTAAGGCTGTAGAAGAATTCATTAAACAGGGCATGGATCTCGAGCTCTTGTATATTGTCGATATACAGGAGGTTCTTTAGTGTTTCTACCATTCATCTATAGGAAAAATATCTCATGAAATATGAACTATACTAGTGCGAAAGGAGGTTATAAATGGTAAAATAGCAATGCCTAAACATGAAAAACATTTTTGTTGAAAGATTAATAGATAAGTAAGATATAAATGGTTTAACTTTAGATTGTTAGAAAGCGATTGTTATTACGAGTGTTTCAATGAAATTATAGTATTCTATTACTGGAGTGAGGAAGAGAAATGGCTATTATTGACGTAATCAAGTATGACGGTTCACCTGATGTATTTGCTTGGAAGCATCCTGAGAACGAATTGGGAACATGGACCCAGTTGATTGTGAATCAATCCCAACAGGCGATCCTCTTTAAGGATGGAAGGGCGCTTGATATGTTTGGGCCAGGCAGACACACGCTAAGTACGGCGAATATCCCGATCTTAAATCGGCTCGTTAACCTTCCGTTCGGAGGTAAATCACCTTTTGCAGCAGAAGTGTGGTACGTCAATCAAGTAAGCGCATTAGACGTGAAATGGGGAACAGCAAATCCAATTCAGATACAGGACCCAAAATATAATATTATCGTTCCTGTGAGAGCATTTGGACAGATGGGAATAAAAATAGCGGACTCTCGCAAATTTCTGGTCAAACTTGTGGGAACGCTGCCTGAATTTAACCAAGCTAATATGGTCAATTACTTTCGCGGGCTAATTATTATGAACATTAACTCCATGCTGTCTTCCTACTTAATACATAGAAAAGTAAGTGTACTGGAAATCAATGCTTATATCGCCGAAATTTCACGACATTTTGCTGATACAATCGCACTTGCTTTTGAAGATTTTGGTATTGAGTTAATCAATTTGTATATCCACAATGTCAATCTGCCTGAAGAGGACCCTTCGGTCATTCGATTGAGAGAAGCGTTGGCACGCAAAGCCGAAATGGATATTATCGGGTACACCTATCAACAGGAACGTTCATTCGATACGCTTGAAGGTGCAGCCAAAAATGAAGGAAGCATGCAATCGGATATTATGGGTGCAGGGCTTGGTATGGGGATGGGCGTTGGACTGGGAGGATCATTCAGTAGCGAGATGTCCCAGATGTCCAAAGTAATGGCTACAACGGAAACGCCTGCTGTACGCATATGCAAACATTGCAATCATCCGAACCAGGAGCGTAGCTCTTTTTGCAGCAAATGTGGCAATTCGCTTGCCGAAAAATCAGAAACGACTGGTTGTAACAACTGTGGACATGCCTTGCAAAAAGGGACCAAATTTTGTCCCAATTGTGGTGACAAATATCATGCATGTCCATCCTGCGGGGCGGATAATGCGGAGAATGCTTTGGAATGTGTTCAGTGTCACGAACCGATGCCTAGCCCATGCCCAAAGTGCAATCATATGAATTCGGGTCAAACTAAATTTTGCGGCAATTGCGGCTCGAGTCTGTCTTTGAAATGCAGTCAATGTCAACATGAAGTGAAGCCCGGTCAGAAGTTCTGTCTGGATTGCGGAAACAATCTGCAAGATGGAGGGCAGGCATAGTGATAATTAAACGGAGCAACCTTTTCATTTTGGATACCATCTATTTGATCTGCATGCTGGTAGCCTCAGTCGTTTCTTTTACGGTGTTTAGTCATGCCATTATATCGTTTTCTTTCTGGATGAATCTTGTGGCTTCTTATGTCGCGATTACGGCGATTTGGATTTATATAAGGCATGTCATGTTACATATGGATCGCTTTAAACGATTTGTGCCTGGTTACACAGCTATAGGTATCGTGTTGGTTATTTATCTGATTTGTGTGATGATGTATTCTCTGTTTACAGGTTTAGCAGACCATGGTCTCCACTGGTTCGTTTTGTTACATACGGTAACTTTAGCTATCGCCATCATTCTGTGTGGAATTATGTTGATCTTTATCCGGAGTGCAAGTCATCATGAAGCCGTTGAGCAAACGAAATTGGTCAATCTACATTTGATCGAAAACGCTTTGCAGCAGCTGCTTCACACGATGGAGCGCCATTCCGTTCTGACTGCGGAAGAAGAGAGGAAGACCGTTCAAACATTAATAGAACTTGTGAAATATAGTGACCCGATCACTCCACATTCACTTGAGTATAATGACCGCCAGATTTTGATGGATATTGAATCGATGAACAGTGAGCTTTCAACTTACTACGAAGCAGGGGAACTGGTGAATAGCGAGCATCTTGCTTCACAACTATCCCGGTTAAAGTCCCGTTTGAAAGAGCGGAATCAACAGATCGTGACAAGCAAATCATAAATTCATAGGAGGAAAAGCTGTGAAGAAATTTTTTGGGATTATATTCATTATACTTTCATCTCTGACCATCTTATTATCTATACTATTAATATCCCAGGGAACCGAAATGGCTATTATTAGTACGATTATTCTTTTTATACCTGGCGTTATCGTACTTGTTACAGGAATTAAAATGTGTAGTCGACCTAAATTCCATCCCAAGGATGATCATTATCACTACCATTATGACAATGAAGAGGAATATGATGATGAAGGGTATTATGAAGATGAGTACCACGATCATGAATACGAGAAACCGCAAGAACCTGTATCTGTGAATTGTTGGGGGTGTGGAGCCAAGGTAAAGGTATACCCGAATTTGTCTGCGGACTGTGAGTATTGTGGAACAACGATGAGGATCTCGTAGACTACATAACATATATAGCATGGTCGTGGTTATTGGGAGGGATCATCTTGAGAAAGTTTTTCGGTATTTTATTTATATTTTATGCACTTGTGCAAGCAATCGCATTTTTTAATACGGAGAATGGTACTATATGGGCATTTATTCTCGTTGAATTTATCTTTTTATTTTTTGGTATTAAATTGTTGAGAAAAAAACGTGTCCCACAACGGAAATTTTATGGTGCAGACTATGGAAGTGATCTTGATCACGAAAATGAGAATGTGCATGCTTATTCAAGTTACAATAGCAATACCGTTAGTTACACCAGTCAAAATACAATCAACTATACAGAGATTAATATATCCGATGAGAAAGACGCTGAAGAAAAGGTCGTGGAACCACAAAGGAAGGTTTCGGTGAGTTGTTCGGGATGTGGGGCGAAGGCGAAGGTATATCGGAAGCAATTCACGGATTGTGAGTATTGTGGAACAACCGTTGAAGCTCCGTAAAATGGTTCTGAATGGATACGAAAAAGATAAAAGCCTGATTCCTATGGAGTCAGGCTTTTATCTTTTAGCTTCAATATCTTTCTAATTATTAACGAAAAGAGGGAACCACATGATCAAAACAAGAACGTTGGGAAGAGATAATTTGCAGGTATCCGGGCTTGGGCTGGGCGTGATGATGTTGCCAGACAACAAAGAATCGGTGCATACCATCCAGGGTGCGCTGGATGCAGGAGTAACGATGGTCGATACAGCAGATTTCCAAACAGGAAAAGGGCGTTTTTGTGTTTTTCTTGAGAGTGGATGATCTTCACCTAATTGACAGATGAAGTTACACGGTCGGATAAAAATTGCAATAGAATTGTGTCCTCAGTATTATCTCCGCTAACTAAGGCATACAGTACAACAATGAGATGTACGCCTATAAGGAGGAAACAGCGGTATGACTAATCCGATTCTTCAAGCCCCGAATGTTCAGCTGGCGGCCGATTCGACAGCCGTTTTAAATTATCAGCGTGACTCGCGCAATTATATTACCCAGTTGTTTGGGGAGCAGCTGCCTACGATCAAAAATGGTTTCTTCAATGTATACATGAGCAAAGGCATTATTGTGCAGCCACACTGGCATACAAATGTGACGGAGATGGTCGTACTGATCAACGGTGAAATTACCACCTCTGTCTACGATCCGTTCAAGCGGGAGCGGATAAGTTATCACTTGAAGCCGGGTCAGGTTTCGATATTCCCTCAAGGATGGTTTCACTGGTTTGTGGCGGAGACCAATGATGTACACTTGTTAACGATTTTTGATCAACCTACACCGGACATTGTGCTTGGGGCTGATTTTCTGGCTGCAACGCCGCCTGAAGTTGCACATCGTGCATACTGCATTGATGAGGAGGCGTACGCGAAGGCAGTGGCATCCATCAAAAATGACGCTATTTTGGGACCTCCGATTGGATGTGTGGATTCTGTTTCCGATCAGGCGATCAAGGCTTCCAAATCATCCAAAAACTCAAAGGGATAACATCATCACGTTTCCTATCAAATGATCGATTTAAGGCCCGTGACCGGAAAATTTTCCGATTACGGGCTTAAATTTTGTTCCAATTAACACATTCCGGATTCTCTGTTAAGATAGGCATAACATTGGTTTGTTACAGTAGTAGCACTTAAAGAATGTGGAGGGACGATCCATGAACATGACGGAGCAGGATATGCTGGAAACCGCAATGAGTTATGCACCTGTATTGATGTTTGATCGAAATGAACCCTTTTACCCTGATTTTGTAGGCGTTTCCATCCTGGATAAATCAGGACCTTCACCGTCATTCCAACGAGAAATTCATTATCCGGTTGAGGCAGTCCAATATGTAATTGAATTTTCGATTTGGTGGGATTATGAAATTGGGCATTTGTACGAAATGGAGCATGTGTGGATATATGTGGGCCATGACGGTGAAGTCGTGGATTGTGAAGCCAGCTTCCATGGCAGAGTACTTCGGGGATTGCTGAAGGATCGAGTGAATGTGGTTGGACGCCATGTGTGTCTATACTCGCAGCCAGGCAAACATGCCTTTTCTCCCATCCCTGTCGTGTTTGAACTGTTGCCAGATTTGTATAGTGCAGCAGGCGCCAATGCGGGTTGTGATGGTCTGCTCGTGAACGAGATGTTCAAAGATTATTTCCAGACCAATGAAGAAATTGACGCCAGCGTCCGGAGTTTTCTGCAGACCAAGGCGTTTGTTCCCTCTATGGAGTTTGAAGAGTATTTGCTTGAGCCAAGTCTATTCATCCCCTGGGAGCAACTGTTTGCTATGATTCCTGAGAGAATTGAGAGCAGATTGAGAGAACTTGAATTAAGATGAAAAAAGTGCTTCATCATCCTTTTGGGGTGACGAGGCACTTTTTTTTGACCAGTAGACCAGCAAATCTTACTCCGTTTTGAAAATGAGATCCATAAACCGGTTGGCTGCCAGGGAAATTGGCATATTACGCTTTGTCATGATGCCCACATGTGAAGGGGGCAGGGAAACATCCAGCTGAATTTCGAAGAGAGAGCCTTCTTCCAGTTCTTTGGAGATAAATTCACGGGTGACATACGATATGCCCAATCCCCGCCGTGCAAATTCAATTAACAAATCGACACTGCCGACCTCAATCTCAGGCTTGAGTGTATAGCCATAGCTGTTGAACAATTCCGTAATCGCCATCCGAACCCGGCTGTTTCTGGAGAAAAGAATCAGTTGATGCTCCAGCAGCATGTCCAATGTCATAACTTTATCCTTCAGTTGAGCATAACGTTCGCCCGCAACGAAGCAGTCTTTGAGCTGGATACTCTCTCTGACCTCAAGCTGCGGATCAACAATGGGCATCCGCACAACACCCAAATCAATTTTACCTTCTTTCAGAAAGGTAATGACTTCCGGCGTTGTCCCATGACTTAGATGCAGCTTGATGTTAGGGTAGAGCACATGGAATTCTTCCAGATAGGACAACATGTAATGCTTGAACAGCGAATCACTGCCGCCAATTCGTAGTTCTCCGTTGTCTAAATTCTTCAATGCAGCCATTTTCTCCTCGGCCAGCGAGATTAGAATCTGGGATTGTTCAATATAGGAATACAGACTTACACCTTCCTGTGTTAGCGCAACGCCCTTGGAGTTCCGGTAAAACAACGTGAGACCAAAGCTTTCTTCCAGCTGTTTAATGGCATGACTGACACTTGGTTGAGTAATATATAGCGCTTTGGCGGCTTGGGTCAAACTGCCTGTTTTGGCAGCCCAATAGAATACCTTATATAATTCATAATTTGTTGTCATAGATATCGTCTATAGCTCCTGTGAAATATATTAATTACTTGTATGGCTATAAAACGTATTATAGTGTAACTACAGCAAAGAAACCAGAGTTACTTGGAAGGAGAATAGTGAGATGGAACCAACGAGCATTATTTTATTTGGTGCGACTGGCGATTTAGCCAAAAGAAAAATATATCCAGCCTTATATAATTTATACATTGAGCAGAAACTTCCGGCATCCTTCTCGCTGATTGGTTTGGGACGCAGAGAATGGTCTGATGAATTCTTTCAGGCACAAGTGGAAAAATCATTAAATGAATTTTCCAGACGCCCGGCTGATCCTGAAGTTGTGAAATCATTCGTGCAGGCTTTCCGCTACAGTGTATTGAATATAAGCCATAAGGAAGATTATATAGAGCTGTTAAATTTGGTTGAACAAAGAGAGGCTGAACTTGGCATTCCGTCCAATCGTTTGTTCTACCTTTCGGTTGGTCCAGAATTCTTTGAACCCATTGCAGAGAATATTCAGAAAAGTGGACTTGGATCAACTGCGGGCTGGAAACGCCTTGTGATCGAGAAGCCATTTGGACATGATCTGCAATCGGCTCGCGACCTCAATCGCAAATTAAGCGAAGCGTTCACCGAAGAAGAAATTTATCGAATTGACCACTATTTGGGCAAACCGATGGTACAGCGTCTTGAAACCTTGCATCAAAGCAATCCGATCATGAAGGCGTTGTGGAACAACCGTTATATCTCCAATGTTCAGATCACCGCTAATGAGACTGTTGGCGTGGAAGAACGGGCATCCTATTATGATCATGTAGGCGCTGTGCGTGACATGTTCCAGAATCATATGCTGCAGTTGCTTATGATGATGGCGATCCAGCTTCCATATAACAGCACCACGGAAAAAGTCGGTTTGAAGAAAAAGCACATCATGGAATCGATCCAGCCACTGCAAAAGCAAACCGTGGGTGCAAGCGTCATTCGCGGACAGTATGCTGAAGGAAACATTCAAGGTAAATCCGTTAGCGGATATGCAGCTGAACCTGGTGTTGCTGAGAATACGATGAATGATACGTTTATTGCTGCCAAATTGCAGATTGATGACTTCTTCTGGCGCGGAGTACCTTTCTATATCCGTACCGGCAAACGAATGAAGGAGAAATCCACTCGTATCGTCATCGAATTCAAGGAACCATCCGGACACGCTAACGTGGTTAACGGTTCCAAACCGAACCTGCTTGTGATTGAGATGAGTCCTGACCAGAGCATGACGCTGCAGCTGAATGCGAGCGACCCGCAAAACAAAGGGGAGTTCAAACCGGTTCATATCGATCTGTCACCAGATCGTGAGGATCTGGCCGAGGCTTATGAGAACTTGATTCATGACGCATTGCATGGTGATCCAACGTTCTTTGCCCATTGGGATGAAGTAGAACTTTCTTGGGCTTGGGTACAACCTATTCTGGATGCATTCCAGGAGAATTTGCTCCCACTTCATCTGTACCCTGCTGGAAGTTATGGACCAGCAGAGTCGGATGCGATGCTCGCTGCGGAAGGGCACCACTGGTGGTTTGACCAACCTGCCGATCAGCAGGCTGAAGATGATATTGAAGTTCCTCTGGCTGTTCATGCAAATCTGTAACATAAAAAAACAAAAAAACATATCCCTTGGAGGTAATTGAATATGAAATTTTTCATCGATACAGCAAACTTGGTAGACATCAAAAAAGCATACAAAATCGGCGTCCTGTCTGGTGTAACAACGAATCCTTCTCTGGTAGCCAAAGAAGGCGTGAAATTCGAAGACCGTATTGAAGAAATATTGCGTGAGGTACCTGAAGTTGAATCCGTATCTGCGGAAGTAACACCAGATGCGATCACAGCTGAAGAGATGATTGCTCAAGCAGACGAACTGATCAAAATCAATAACAATGACAAAAACATCACCATCAAGCTGCCAATGACACTTGCAGGACTGGAAGCTTGCCGTTACCTGACTAAAAAAGGTGTGAAAACCAACGTAACATTGATCTTCACCGTGAACCAGGCGCTGCTTGCTGCTCGTGCCGGTGCAACATATGTATCCCCGTTCCTGGGACGTCTCGATGACATCTCCGAAGATGGCGTGCAATTGGTTGCCAAAGTTGCTGAGCTGTTCCGTACACATAACCTGGATGCACAGATTATTGCGGCTTCTGTAAGACATCCAGACCACGTAACACGTGTAGCAATGGCAGGAGCACATATCGCTACTGTTCCATTCTCCGTCATTGAACAAATCTCCAAACACCCGCTGACAGATCAAGGCATGGACAAATTCGCAGCAGACTGGAAAAAAACAGTTCAGTAATAAAGATTGTTGATCTCGAATTTTAACCTACTATATATAAAGAGTATTGGGAGGACATAATGAGTAAACAACAGATCGGTGTCATCGGACTTGCAGTAATGGGTAAAAACCTTGCCCTCAATATTGAAAGCAAAGGATTCTCGGTATCGGTATTTAACCGTTCCCCGGAGAAAACGAATGATCTTCTCAAAGAAGCCGAAGGCAAAAACCTGACAGGCGCATTCACGATTGAAGAGTTCGTAGCTTCCCTGGAATCCCCGCGCAAAATCCTAATCATGGTACAAGCAGGTAAAGCAACGGACGCTACCATTGAACAATTGCTGCCACACTTGGACGAGGGCGATATCATCATTGATGGAGGGAACGCATACTTCCCTGACACCCAACGCCGCAGCAAAGATCTGGAAGCCAAAGGTTTCCGCTTCATCGGTGCGGGTGTATCCGGCGGGGAAGAAGGCGCATTGAAAGGCCCGGCAATTATGCCAGGCGGACAAGAAAGTGCGTATGAGCTGGTTGAACCTATTTTGACAGCCATTTCTGCCAAAGTAGGGGACGATGCTTGCAGCACATATATCGGACCAGATGGTGCCGGACACTATGTGAAAATGGTGCACAACGGTATCGAATATGGAGATATGCAGCTGATCGGAGAAGCGTATCATTTGCTCAAATCCGTACTGAATGTGTCCGTTGAAGAATTGCATGCCATCTTCTCGGAATGGAACCAAGGCGAGCTGGATAGCTACCTGATTGAAATCACGGCAGACATCTTCTCCAAATACGATCCGGAAACGGGCAAACCAATGGTTGATGTCATTCTGGATGCAGCTGGACAAAAAGGAACAGGAAAATGGACAAGCCAAA
>Ga0153960_1000095_pt1 | contig 20901 bp, 18 predicted proteins | sample TSFL044MetaG_FD_102274 | JGI IMG/M metagenome (GOLD analysis project Ga0153960, IMG submission 102274) | Attine ant fungus gardens microbial communities from Florida, USA - TSFL044 MetaG | ecosystem: Host-associated > Fungi > Mycelium > Unclassified | place: USA: Florida, Withalacochee...
AAATGGTAGGCACCATGTATGGAATAACTGGTTCGCTCCCATGAAGAATCATGTTGCCTTCCCGGTCCATTTGAGCTTCATCCCAATGTGTTGCCCCATCGACCTCGCCATCCAGATAGCTGTTATAGGTCCCCCAAGCAACTCCAGTCATCAAATGAACCACATATCCTTTTTCTTTCCACTTCAGAATGCGTTCCTGCATCGACTCATCAATCCCGTAAACCATCACAAAGTCAGTCTGCAGATCATAATCCGGATGGTAAGCAGCAGATTCTTGAAATCCGGTACGCTCTTCCTTTCGATCTCGTGCCATTTTCTTAACCTCCCCAAGCTCGTATTTGATTTGGGTTGCAATGTATGACTATCCATCATTTTCTAGACTATAATATATGATATGAATATATTCAATATGTTTTTTATACAAACATAAAAAAACCTTCTCCGCTTCTCTCCGGAAAAGGTTTTCTTTTCTTGTGAAAATTAAGCTTGAGGAACCGTTCCGGTGGTTTGACGTACGACCAGTTCGGGTTCAATCAGCATTTTGCTATAACTTTTCGCTTCCCCATGACCACGTAATACTTCAAGTAATTTAGCAGCCGCCCGATACCCCATATCCCGCTCAAATTGCTTAACATGGGTAAATATACTGAATTCCTCCACGATTGAGGTGGGATCATCGAAGCTTACAATCGATACATCTTCAGGCACTCGAAGCCCGGCTTGTTTGGCCATTTGATAGATTTGCACACCTAACCTGCCGTTAAGCGAAACATAGGCTGTGACCATCCGGTTTTGGATATATCGATACAAAGGGTGGGCCTCCGCTTCCTTAAGTTCAGTTAGCGGTTGGAAATCCGTGATCATATGAGCGGGATTGATTAACGCGCCTTTGCCTTTTAAAGCCTCAATATAACCTTCAATCCGCTCCTGAACCGTAACTGTCTGAAGGGGAGAATCCGAGCAAATAGCGATATCCCGGTGCCCCAGCTCCCATAGATGCTCCACAGCTAGCCTTGTGCCCCGTCTGCCATCTGCCGCAATATAATGTGTCTCGACCCCTGGCAAATAACGGTCCATCAGTACAAAAGGAAAACCCGAGAGCTTCATGCCGAGGATCTCCTCGTTGTAGTTCTCTTCATCCACAGGAAAGATTAATAGACCTTCTGCCCCAAGCGCCTTCATTTCCTTGATGACATCCTTCTCTTTATCCACCTTGCCATGCGTAAACATGATCATGCTGCGATATCCTTCGTCACGCAAGGCTTGCTCAATTCCCTCAACGAGCCGGATGGCAAAATAATCATGGATGGAGGGCACAATGATGCCAATCATTCCCGTAGACAGCGTTCCCTCTCTGCCCTTTATCGTGGTCGCTTGCGTTGAGGCCACAGAAGCACTATCCGCTTCTTCAGCTACAAAACTGCCTTTCCCCGGCACACGCGCAATTAACTTTTCATTTGCTAATCCGGTTAAGGCATTGGCAACCGTAATTTTACTGACCTGAAACTGATCCATCAGTTCCTTCTCTGTCGGTATGCGATCACCGGGTTTCATATTTTCTTGAGTTATGACATGTCTGATATAGTCCTGGATTTGTTGATACAGTGGAATTCGATCATTTGTACTCATTTTGATCACATCACCAATTCATTCATAATATTTGAGATATATAATATATCCTTTCACATGCAAGTGCAATAAACAAGCTGAGCTTATCTGCAGCTGCAATGAACATCTCCTTGATATCATCGCATTAAATATGCCTGATTTCCAGGAATTATGGGAAGTTTTGTCGAACCTATTGTAAAATTATATATGAATATATTTAATATGTGTTGGATAGAGATGTGTGGATTGGCTTTTGACCAAAAAAGGAGGGTAGGTATTACGAAGGCACAGCTCTAATTCTTGACTATAACAAGGAGTGAATTCGCCATGGCTCGTAGATTCACGATGCTCTGTTTAGCTTTCATATGCGCTTTTTCATTAACCGCCGGCGCTGCTTCAGCTTCGGAAACGGATGTACAGACAGCCAAACCTGATGGGTCCAAACACCGTGAACTGCCAAGTTTCAAAAACCCGAAACATTTGGATGCAGCCGACATCTATGATGCGCCAGGTGACATCAAATTGTTGCTGGGAACATTACAGGGAATCGTTAACAGAGAACAACCCCGAATCTATCTGATTGAATCCCAGGAAGAAGGAAAACTGACCTGGCTTAAGGACATCAAGGTGCCTTACACACTTCATCAGGATTATTGGGAAGTGTTCTCTGCTTATCGCAGCGAAGTCAAAGGCATGATTGTATATGATCCCCAAGTACCTGATACAATCAACGTAGCAACCACGCTCGCAGGATTGAAAAATGCTGTGGTTGCCAGTCCCGAGTTAGCAGTCAAATTGTCCAAAGCCCCTTACAAATTGAAGATTGTGGATGACCTGCGGGGTAAATTCAATAGTCGGATAGATGCCTATACCTGGCAATATGAGAATCTGTGGAAAAAAACGAACCACCAGATGTTAATTGGACTTGATCCGGATACAGCGATTCGCATCCCATCCGGCATGCCTGAATCCTTTGTTTCGATAGCGGAGGAAAAACAACAGATTCGAGATGCAAGCAACCGTGATACGTATTCCCTGGATCTTTCTTCACTCTTGGGGAAATCTTCGGTATATCTCCGATTTGATGACGCCTTTACTCAAGATGGCTGGGGACCGGCTGTACATGAGGTTACGGTCAAGGCGGATGGAAAAGAGATTGCTAACTTCATCGCAGGAACACCGGAAGAAGGACAATTCCTGTATGATAGACAAAATTCCAAGGTTGCTGAAGGAGAAGGCGGCCACCGTTTCGCCGATAATGGCAATTATTTTGTGTATGAATTCAGTCCTCCTGTAGGTACTCAGAACCTGACGGCTGAAGTGGACATGTGGAATCAGTATAAAGTATCCGCGGGTAATATCCGCCCTCTCTCCGCTGAGCAACGGGAGCCTTATGCATATTTAAGGGATTATGCAGTCGCTAATAAAGCGATGGTATTCTGGCTGGATTCCAATATACCTGAGCAAAAAGCACTCTTCGAGAAGATCATGTCTGATGTAAAACCCGGAACTCCCTACCTTGGCTGGTTTAGCAATGATGTCGAAGGTGAGTTCAGCTCCGTTGAGATTGCATCTCGATATGGCGTCTATGTTCTCGCAGCCGATTGGTTCAGCAACCTGACTGTTTTCTCGGGAACCAAACCGAAGCTCACCCCGGTGAAAAAATCTCCGCGACCTGTGCTGGAGAACAAAATCTATGTAACGTATACCTTTACGGAAGGCGACAATTTCCAGTATAACCAGCATCGCATGCGTGTGATGTGGGATGATCCGGCCAGAGGTAAGGTTCCGATTAACTGGACTTCAAGCCCGCTTCTCTACGAAGGTGCACCAGCAATATTGAATTATTATGTGAACACAGCAACCCCGAATGATCTGCTGATCGCAGGACCGTCCGGTGCAGGATACTTCTATCCGGGGGCATGGCCCGACTCAAGCTTCCGGCAATTTTTGCAGCAAACCGAAAAATATATGAAAAAGACCGGCATGACCATTCCATATGTGTTGAACCGTGTAGACAGCGAGAATGTACCTCTCACGCCATTTAAAGCCAAGGCTTACGCGCAGGATTACAATGCACCCGGCTTATTCATCAGCTATGAAGACAACTATGGAGTGGAAATCGTTGACGATAGCCTGCCCGTATCCACAATTCGTGGAATAAGTACGGTGCAGGACGGCTTACAGGTGCTAAATGATGCGAAAGCGAATTGGGATGGCAAGTCCCCGCTGTTCGTTTCTCTTGGATTGCTTGCATGGAGTACGACTCCATCCGATGCACTGGCGATCACTGAAGAGCTCGGATCGGAATTCAAGGTGGTCCGTGCTGATGACTATTTCTCCTTAATCCGAGAAAGTTACCACTTACCCGCGAGCAAGTAATAACCATACTTACAACTGAATCTGCAGACGCATCAAAGCATCGTATCCTGAGATATAGGATACGATGCTTTTTTCGGATGAAACCTCACCGCTGATTTACCGTTTAACAGTGACACCGGAACATAACAGCACCGCATGATCTTTCTCCTGGAAAGACTCATGCAGGCGCTGACCTCTAATAATTACTATCCAATTAAATCGGACGCATCTGCCTCCACAAAACCATGCTTGATGGCATTCTCCACAATCGGCTGCAAAATAAAATGGATCACCTCTGTATGTAGCACATCGTCATCAACTTTCGAACCTGCGGCCACAGCAGCATGCTCGTGGTTTTCCTGAAAGATCACATGCTGCTTCGCATCCTCAATATAAACGGCTACATGTTCCGACAGATTGTCCAGGTCGGCAAAGATGCGATCATGCTGAATGGAGATCACCATAAAATTGCTGTCTTTCGGATTGCTGATCAATTCCTGTACGAGATAAAGCTTCTCCCCATCCACAATCCAGCGCCTGCCTCGAAATCCGTCGTTTTCCTGGCTTGTTTGCTAAGCTCCAGTCCGTCCATAAGCGGCATTTTGACGTCGGTGATGAGAATATCGATCGCGTTCTGAACTAGAATTCACTCTGCGCTTATCCCGTTCTCAGCTTCCAATACTTGAAAGGGAAAGCCGTAGTGAGAGATCAAATCCTTAATGCCTTCTCTTTGAACGCTCTCATCGTCAACAACAAGAACATTAAACATCATGACATCTCCTTTGCAAGTGAAAGTGAAGAAAACGATAAGTTGGAATATCTTTTTTTTCCATGGTATGCCAGTCATATCGTAGTATATCATAGATTTTTGGAAAGGCTTTCGAAATGGTATTTCGCCACTTTTCAGGCATTGATTTCCTTGATTTAAGTCCCCAGCCATATGAAAAATTTACCTGAAATAGCAAAAAAGTCGCCATGAAGGCGACTATTTCCGTATACGTTCTATCCTTTAACGGCACCTAATGCAACACTGCCTATAATTTGTTTGGAGAATATCGCAAAGACAATGATAATAGGCAAGATCGAGATCGCAACACCCAGATACAACAGTCCGTAATCCATTCCATAATATCCTTGCACCAGCGCAACGAGTACCGGAAGCGGATATTTATCCAGGGAGAAAAACAGGACCAGCGGCGTGAGGAAATTATTCCACGAACCGATAAAGGTGAATATGCCAAGGGCCGAGATAGCCGGGCCCAGAATGGGCAAAACAATGTGATTGAACGTACGGAACTCCCCTGCACTATCCACACGTGCAGATTCAATAATCTCATCTGGGATGCTGCTCTCCATAAATTGTTTGATAAAAAATACATTAAATGCATTCGCCGCTGCCGGCAAAATGATCGCTGCATAGCTGTCCAGCAAACCTAACGTACTGAACAGACGATACATCCCGATCAGTGCAAGCTGCCCGGGCACCATCATGGTCGCAAGCAAAAACAGGAAAAGCCAGTTGCGACCTTTGAATTTGAACTTGGCGAAGCCATATGCCGTCAGAGAACCGATATACAAGGATAACACCGTAGAGGTTCCGGCAATGAAAAAGCTGTTGCCAAACCCGCGCCAGATATTGATTTTCGAAGCCATGTTCGTATAATTATCCAACAAGAAGGGTCCGGGCAGAAACGTAAATGTCGATGCAATCGTTGCATTGTTATGTGTGGAATAGATGAGCATGAGATAAAATGGAATGATACAGATCACCGCAAGGCTAATCAAACACAGATAAATAATGACTTTGCCCAGTGTCAGACGCCTTACAGTATCATATTGCTGTATAGTGACTTTTGGTTGTTCGACTGGTTTGACGGTTTGCATTTCATTTCCCCCTCCCTATGCACGGCTCTTGCGGTTCGTCATCATGAAGGATACGACCGATAGCAGGATAATGATGATGAACAGACAGAATGCAATGGCCGCCCCATAACCAAAACGTGTACTTTGAAATGCCACATTATACAGATACATAATACTCGTCATGGCTGCACGATCCGGACCACCTGTTCCATTCGTTAATGTAAACGGCTGATCGAAAATCTGAATACCCCCAATAATGGACGTGATCATCTGAAACAGAATGATTGGGCGCAGCATTGGAACGATGATATGAATGAAAATATGTTTCTTTTTCGCCCCATCCATTTGAGCAGCTTCCTGCAGAGCGGGATCAATACCTTGAAGGCCTGCCAGATAGATGACCATGGAGTAACCAAAGTATTGAAAGAATAGGATGGATGAAACGATCAGTCGCATAAACCAGGGATCATTTTTCCAGTTAATTGGATTATCGATGAGTCCAACTTGAACCAGAAAATGATTCAAACCGCCGGATTGCCAATCAAAGATCAGACTCACAAGCAGACCCAATGATGCTGCTGTAACGATATTGGGAAAGAAATATACTGCTCTGAAAATATCTCTTCCCTTAAGCAGCTTATCGTTGAGAATAAAGGCGAGTACAAGCGAAACGGTAAGTTGTGGAACTACAGAGACACCCCAGATAAACAGGGTATTAAATAACGTCTTGTAGAACAAAGGATCTTGCAAAACAGCGATATAGTTACCCATACCTACAAAATCCGGCGTGGTAATCCCATCAAAGTTGGTGAAGCTGATATAGAGAGAATACAGAATGGGGTATAGCCCAAAAATGGCGAAAAGAATGAAAAACGGAGCAATGAAATAGTATCCATAATGGTCTTTGCGGATTGACTTGGCAAACATGATTTGTACCCCCAGTCATCGGATGATTAAAAGGCATTCGCTTACTTCTAAGCTAATCCACTTCCAGCTCCGGAAATCTCAATTTGACATCACGCTTGATTCGTTTTACGGCTTCTTCTTTGGTCAGAATGTCGTTATTGAGATACAACTGGAGTACATTTTTGAAGATATCATTGTTAATGATCGAATCATATTTGGTTCGCTCATATACTGGGACCTGCTTGGCCGCTTCCGAGAAAAACTCAAAATGCTTCTGCCCTCCCAAATACGCTGAAGAAACGGAACCCGCAAGCTGATCATTCACGACCATATTGCTTGTGAAATAGTCCTGTTCCTTCGCAAGCTCAGACAGAAAATCATGATCAAAGTTATAAAACTCAATAAACTTCCAGGCCAGATCCTTTTTGTCACTTTTGCTGTACATCGCAATATAAGTTCCACCGGCACTAAAAGCAGATGGCCCCGGTGCGAGACCCCACAATCCTTCGGTATCGGGAGCATTCGCCTTAAAGGTGTATTGCAACGCCCAGGTTGCTCCCGGATAGAACATCACCTGGCCTTTTTGCATTGAAGCGGCATATCCGGCACTACCATCATCCAACTCTGCAAGCACATGCCGCTGACGCGCTTCACGAACAAGGTCAAGCACCTTCATGTAGGTGGGATCGATGACTAACTTCCCATCCTTTACCCAAGGAATACCGTCATATGAATTGGATATCGCATTCCAGTTGGCAAGGGCATGAACTTTATTTCCACTTTGCTGCTCTACCCTCTCTCCAATCTCGAATATCTTCTCCCATGTATCAATTTGCGGCGCTACTTTCTCTGGATCGTCCGTACCCAAATATTGTTTGGCCAAATCTCTCCGATAATAAATGCCCCCAGGCGTTCCCTGATAACCGATTGCTCTAATATTTCCTTCGCTATCCTTCTCATTGGCCTGCACAAAATCATACTGCTCTGGAATCAGTTCATTGGCGTTATAGGGTGCTGCCGATAAATTCTCCAGATAAGGCACATCAATCAGCTCTCTTATATTTGCATTCTCGATCATAAACACATCCGGAGCCTTAGACGTAGTCTGTAATGCAGACTTAAGCTTAGTGATATAGAAATTGCCCGGAATATTCACAAAGTTCACCTTAATGTCCGGATATTTCTCTTCGAATTTCTCAATGGCATAACCTGCTTCATCCGTAAAACTCCAGACGGTAATCTCTTCCTGCTTGGACTGGTTGGCTCCATTTGGCTGGCAGCCGGACACCATTATCACTGCGCTTACGAGTGCAATCATGGAGATATATTTGAGCTTAAACTTCTTCATGGGCCCCCTCCTTCAAAAAGGAAACGCTTACATTTTTATTAGAGTATATGGATTTTGGAGAAGGCTTTCTCCCCAAATATTGTGAATCATCCTTCATATGTTGTGATAATTTGTACGATGCTTCTTACGAAATTCAGACGGAGTGCAGTCATTATATTTTTTGAAAAGACGGTTGTATGAGTTCACATTGTTGAACCCATGACCAATGGCAATATCCAGAATAGATTCTTCGCGGAACAATAATGCCCATTCCGATTTGATTATTCGAAAATGATTCAGGTATTCCATCAATGTGATTCCTTTAATCTCTTTAAACAATTTACATACGTGAAACTTGCTGAATTTAATGTGCTCCGCGACCTGATCGAGTTTAATGGGTTCAGCATAGTGCTCTTCCAGGTATTCACAGACTGATTCGAGAAATTCAAATTTTTTGGAAGGTGTACATGGCCATCCTGATGTTAATTCCTCGTTAATCGGTGCCTTTGTGCGCAGCATATGAACAATGAGATCATATAATCTGGCAACCATTAACCAGCGATATCCCGTCTGTTGATCCTTCTCTTCATTCACTAAGGCATCTATATATTTACCAAGGTTTTTCTCATGACAAAGACTGCACGGGATAACCGTCGTTTTATTGAAAAGCTCCCCCAAGTCCTGGGTCTCTCTTTCGGTTGTGAAGCTTCCCGTTAATAATTCCAGTCGAAATAGGATAATGGTTAAATGATCTGTACCTGGCAAGAAACAGTGAATGTCTCCCGGCTTAATAAGCAGTACGTCTCCGTATTCAAGGTTAAATATATGGTTATTAACGCCAATTCTCGCGCTTTTCCCATTGACTACAACCATTTCAACCTCTTCATGCCAGTGTGCAGCAAAATTAAACTGTTCCTCGGTATGAATCACCCGGATTGGAAAACCTTCTGTCATATGACCTGTTTCAAGAAAAGTAGGTACACCCATCGAATCACCCTTTCCTCATTTTCCAGTTCATTAATGATCTAGTTATCATTATTATGCATCAAGTGTAGCTATCCCTTCTATGTCGAGCTTAAAAAAACGGTTGGAAAAACAAAAAAAGCTCCTCACCATATGTTAAGGAGCCACTGTACCTATCTATCTATTTACCCGTTTTCTTTATCCATTCATGGATGCTTTGCAAATTGGACTTGAAATACGTAGTAAAGAACCAGTCCTGATAGGCTGATGGTACAGGTATATCGTCCAAACTATGGTTTCTTCGAGCAGCATCAGTCACGATTTCCAATAGATCTGTTATGTAGGCTCTGACTTGATGCAGTGCGTTCAATGAGCATACTTCTCCATGCCCCGGTACTATGATTTCTATATCCAGCTGTTCCACTTTATCCAAAATATCCAGCCATTGCTGAGGATTCGCATACATGAGAACCGGATGATGTTTAGATAACACCAGATCCCCCATTATGGCAATTCTGTCTTTTGGGATATAGATCAGAGCATCGCTCTGGGTATGACCTCCGCCAAAAGTAATAAGTTCAACACTGCGCTTACTGCCGTGAATAGACATGTGTTGATCAAACGTTATGTTCGGCAATGAATATACCAGATCGGGGAGCATCTTCATATATTCACGGTCACTGGCATTATCCCATTGCATTTCCTGTCTTAACTTTTCGTTCGTCTCTCGTTGTATTTGTTCATCAAGTTCATCTATAGCTTTATATATCACTTCAGGTTTTGCCAACTGCTGCGTTATTCTGTTCCTTACAAAAGTATCCATAATTTCGCGAGTAGTTGATGTGGAAATAATCTGTGCTGCTGGGACAAATACTTGATTTCCACATGTATGGTCACTATGCCAATGCGTGTTAATTACATAAGAAGCCTTTCTTCCGGTGAGGCACTCAGCCGCTGCCTGCAAATCCTCCGCTGCCTGTATCGTCGTGAACGTGTCCACAACTAGCGTTGCATCGCCTAAATCAACGATTGTGGCATTGCCCAATGAACCTGTACCGGGTACTGCCATCGCTGCAAATACACCCTCAGTAACCTCATTTAGTTGAAAATGCCTTGATCCTGCGAAAGCCATTATTCCGCGCATTATGGAATACCTCTCCTTTCTGATTTCAACTCCGAAAATCTCGGAAACACATAACCCGTCTGTTGCTAACTTGATAATAGCAGTATTCACGGGATCCATGCCATCATTTAAAATTTCTTCTTGAAGAATGATAATTTTTTAATTGTACGTGCAAGTAATTTGGGCTTCGAGAACACCGGTATAGCCATAGGCTATAGCTAGATATAACTTAATGGAATTACATTATAACTCCGGATATGTGATAACTTTTTGGTAACATATTGTAGAGGAGTTTTACGTCATGGCAAAAAGCAGTGTATTGGGATATCCACGAATTGGTGCGGATCGGGAATGGAAGAAAGCCTTAGAGGCATTCTGGTCGGGCAAGCTCGAAGAAACAGATTTTCAAGCAAGATTGCAGGAAATTCGGTTAGATCACCTGCGCAAGCAGCAAGAAAAAGGTATCGATCTTATTCCTGTTAATGATTTCAGTTACTATGATCACATTCTGGATACTGCCGTAATGTTCGGAATTGTTCCAAAACGGTTTGCATATGACGGTGGTGCTGTACCTTTGTCCGTCTATTATGGAATTGCTCGGGGAACGAAAGATGCAGCAGCAAGTGAAATGACAAAATGGTTTAACACGAACTATCACTATATCGTGCCTGAACTGGACGGTGCTTCCCCTGCTCTTACGGAAAATAAGCCCCTTATTGCTTATCGTGAAGCTAAAGAGAAGCTCGGTATTGAAGGCAAACCGGTTCTTGTCGGACCATTAACCTTCCTGAAGTTGTCTAAAGGATATGATAAATCCGAAACGAACGCTTGGCTGGACCGCTTGCTTCCGCTCTATGTACAAGTGCTTCAGGAGCTTGCAAATGAAGGCGTTCAGTGGGTACAGATTGACGAGCCAATCCTCGTTACCAAAACAAGTGATGCTGACCTAGAGCTGCTGAGTAAAATTTATGAGACGTTTGCGACTGCTGTACCAGGTCTGAACATTATGCTGCAAACTTACTTCGAATCTGTAGAAAACTATAGCAAGATTGTTGCACTGCCGGTTCAAGGTATCGGACTTGACTTTGTACACGGGGCTACGGGTAACATTCAATCCATTCAAGCGTCCGGTTTCCCAGCGGATAAAGTTTTGGGTGCTGGGGTTATTGACGGCCGCGGGATCTGGAAAGCCTCTTTGCCAGGAAAACTGAAGCTGTTGGATGAACTGGCTGAACTTGTTACACCTGAACGTTTAATCGTGCAATCCTCATGCAGCTTGCTTCATGTTCCGGTAACGACAGAGCGTGAAACTAAACTCACATCCGAACTGAAAAATGCTCTGGCATTTGCAGATGAAAAGTTGGACGAGATCGTTCTTCTGACGAAAGCATTGTCTTCAAGAAACGCTGAAATCATCGCTGAAATTGAAAATTCTGATCGTACGATCCAGGCTCTCCAGCAATCCGAAGAGCGCAATCGTGTTGCTGTTCAAGAAGCCGTGGCAACCCTCAGCGTTCAACAGCCGGAACGTTCCCGTCCGTTTGCCGAGCGTCATATCGCGCAGCAGGACAAATGGAAATTGCCACTTTTCCCGACAACGACTATCGGCAGCTTCCCACAATCCGCAGAAGTGCGTAAAGCACGTCAATTGTGGCGTAAGGGTGAGTTGAACAATGAGCAGTATGCTGCGTTCATCCGGGATCAAATTGATATCTGGATCAAAATTCAGGAAGAGATCGAGATCGATGTTCTCGTACATGGTGAGTTTGAGCGTACCGACATGGTAGAGTTCTTTGGCGAAAAACTTGCAGGGTTTGCCTTCACACAATTTGGATGGGTACAATCATACGGTTCCCGTTGCGTAAAACCACCAATTATTTTCGGAGACGTTGCATTTACCGGAGAAATGACCGTTGAAGAAACCAAATACGCACAGTCCCAAACAAAACGTCCTGTAAAAGGCATGCTCACCGGACCGATCACCATCATGAACTGGTCATTTGTACGTGAAGACATCCCGCGCGAACACATCGCATACCAATTGGCGTATGCGCTGAGACAAGAAGTCGAAGCACTGGAACAAGCAGGTATTGGCATGATTCAGGTCGACGAGCCAGCAGTTCGCGAAGGACTGCCGTTGAAGGAAAACGAGCAAGCCGATTATCTGGCTTGGGCTGTCAAAGCTTTCCGTATTTCTACTTGCACGGTTCAAGACACAACTCAAATTCACACACATATGTGCTATTGCGAATTCCATGACATGATTGATTCCATCGAAGCGATGGATGCCGATGTTATTTCGATCGAGACATCCCGCAGTCACGGTGAACTGATTCACAGCTTTGAGTTGAACACGTATAAACTGGGCATTGGACTTGGCGTATATGACATCCATAGTCCACGTGTTCCAAGTGTGGATGAAATGACGAACATGATCGAACGCGCCTTGCGTGTATTGGACCCTAAACTGTTCTGGATTAATCCGGATTGCGGTCTCAAAACTCGTGGACTCGAAGAAACCGTAGCTTCCTTGCGCAACATGGTTGATGCAACCAAGATTGCTCGTGAAAAGCACGTTGCAGCAACGGTTTAAGTTGAATAGATAAAGAATTCTAGAATTTGTTTATTAAAAGGCGGACATTCCTATGTTATGGAATGTCCGCCTTTTAGTATCATCTTTTCGCTGTCTGTTCAGCAATCATTCTGGCATCGATCATGAACCCATCCAATCCCCGCTCAACCGCAAGTTCAAACGCTCTTAGTTCTCATCAATGGCGAGCTCGATGAGCTGGTTAAGAATATTGGCATAAGTCATACCGCCAGCTTGGAGCATGTTGGGATAGCGGGAATTCGATGTGAAACCAGGTATCGTGTTGACTTCATTGAACACAATTCTTCCGTCAGTGGTCAGGAACATATCTACGCGCGCAAACCCTCTGCACCCCAGCGTTTTATAAATAGTCAGAGCGCTCTCTTTAACCTTCATTGCAGTGTCTTCATCAATGCGGGCTGGCAAGTGAATCTTCGAACTGATCAAGGAGTACTTTTCCGAGAAGTCAAAAAAGTGCCCCTGTAGTTCAATCTCATCAATTACACCAATCATGGGATCAGAATTGCCCAATACAGCACAACCCACTTCAAAACCGTTAATATTTTGCTCAATGACAACTTTGCTGTCGTGTATGAAGGCATGTTCAATTCCGGTAATCAACTCTTGCCTATTGTTCACCTTTGAAATGCCTAATGATGATCCTGATCTAGCTGGCTTAACAAAGAGTGGGAAGCCCAGTGCTTCTATTGCTGGTAGCACTTCTTCCATCCGTTCACTCCTAAGTATTGTAAGAGAACGCGGCGTATCTATGCCTGCTGCCTGCACCAGTTTATGAGCCAGTTCCTTGTCCATACATAACGCAGAGGATAACATGCCACATCCAACAAACGGTATACCCGACAGTTCCAATAATCCTTGCAAGGTCCCATCTTCACCGTATTTGCCGTGAAGCACTGGAAACACAACATCAATCGGTGTTACATGATATTCCGTATAAACTAGCTCAATGAGTCCTCTGACTTCTCTGCTCGGCGAGAAAAAGGATGGGATACAACTCGGATGCAAATGCCATCGGTCATTGCGAATATCCTCAACCGATCCACTATATCTGAGCCAAGAACCTTGCTGTGTAATTCCAATTAACACAAGATTGTATTTTTCGGTATCCAAATTTTCAATCACTGAAGCGGCTGAGCTCAAAGAAACGTTATACTCACCTGAACATCCGCCAAACAATACCGCAATCGACTTCTTCTGCATCGTAAAAGCCTCCTAAAAATTCGATTTCAATTTACCCACATCGATAGCCAACCCTGTTTGATGTTCACTATGGTCAGGCAAGGCTACGTATTTGGAAGTATATTCGGAACCCTGTTCTATCAAACAATCTTGATAGATTTGTACTTGATCTTCTTTAGTTCGATATGCGCTGACGGCGACAATTTCATCCGTCCCCCCACAAGCATTAAGCAGAGCATGAAATTGTTTGAAACACTGCTTCTCCAGAAGCATCTCGTTATTTAACTTCTTTATTGAAGGTAAAGAATCCAATGACTCTAATTCATGTACTTGTACTTGCCTTCTGATTGGGTTTTGATCATTTATTAACACTTAGTGTCCTTGAAACCGTTCTTCGTTACTTACGCTGATTTCAATATGTTTTTGTACGACTTCCCGTGATTTCATGATGAAACTCCCCACCTTCTTTATACATTCGTAATACTCTGTCCGTAATGGAACTCGTTATTTCTTGAGAGACACCACCGATATGATTGGCCAGTTCCTGAATCGGAATTTCCTGCTCACCTGAATAGCCAATGAAGGTCACCTTTGATCCTTCCGGAAAATACATCGGAAGCTTGACCATCAATTGATCCATGGAGATTTTCCCTATAATTTCTGCACGAACCCCTTCCACTAACACCTCCGAATTTTGCATTCTCTGCGACCATCCATCGGCATAGCCGATAGGTACTGTTCCGATCCATTGATCTGAGTTTGTTAGATAAGCATTGTTGTAGCCCACATATTCGCCTTTTTTTAATCTTTTCGTTTGCAATAATCTACTGTGCATACTGAATGCCGGCTTTAGTTGGATGTTAGGTACTAGTTTTTCCGGATAAAAGCCATAGATTGCAGCTCCTATGCGAGCCATATCCATGCACAATTCCGGGAATCGAAGTGCTGCCACACTTCCCGCACAGTGATAATGATTGATTGGAATCCGTGACATACTGCTCCACTCTTTCATTTCCAGGAAGCGTTGAATCTGAAGCTGTAGATAACGGTTGTCTGCCTCGCCTGCTGTCGCGAAGTGGGTATAGAACCCGTCGACTGCTACATCTGGTGCTCTGAGCCAAGGAACCATTTCAAGCCACTCTTCTTGCGTGCGTATACCGATTCGCCCAAGACCAGTATCCATTTTCACATGCACAGATAACTTATGCGGGGTATAAATAGGCTTGTATTTTCTCATCTCATGAAACCATGACGCCTGTGTAACGGTAAGCATCAAATCATGTTCCAGAGCCAGAGGTACAAGTTCGGGACGAATCGGAGTCAAAATAAGAATCGGTTGTTTTAAGCCGGCGGTCCTAAGGCGGATGGCTTCTTCAATGAAGGCACACGCTAAATAGTCCGCACCTGCCTCTACTGCTTCTTTGGCTGTCTCGATATCTCCATGCCCGTATGCATTTGCTTTAACAACGGCCATTAGTTTGGTCGAACGGGGTAGAAATTTGCGGATCTGTATGACATTCTCGCGAATTTGCGTTAAATCTATTTCAGCCCAAGTATCTCGGTACATCCGAAGGATCTCCTCAACCAAATAGATGGTTTATTTTTAATTACTATTTTTAATAGATCCGCATATGCACTTTTCATTGCTTGGCCTCCTAAAGGTGTGAATGTGGTGCGTTGAATTGATCTAAGTGTATATTAATGCCACTTCAGCTCCTATCGATCAAACTTACAGAAAACTGACAACGATGTAAGATTATAAGATTACAGATTTGCACATCTCATAGTTACAACAAAAAAAGCCTGCGCTAGGGCAGGCTTCTTCCATTATTGTGGATTTTCATTACTCATCCAGCTGTCGACATGCAGTGGTTCACTGTAGTCTTCCCGGTCAGTAAATTCTTTCAGGTGTTTCTCTGCATCTACACGGTTCTCAAAGGCACCCATAACGACGGTGAATTTTCCATTTTGGGTCTGCACAACGCTGCTGCCATCGGCAGAATACTGTTCAGCCAACATGGCCAGTGCTTCGCCCTGCTCCATGTCTTTGCTACGGACAAAGAAAAGTTCATGCGATTGCGTTGTCTTCCCGTCGGAAAAAAGCTTCAACTGAATATAACCTGGTTGCTGATACTCTGACACGGAATAATCCACATCATCCTTAAGTTCAACCACAAAACCAATCGCGGAATCATCCAAAATGATATTTTGATAGACATCTTTTACATTCTTAAGTTCTTTAATATCCTTCTCCAACTTGTCATAATCCAGATGACGTACCCCGTTGAAGGTGAAGATCAGACGATTCGGCCCTTCTTTGTGATCCACAGTGTATGATGGAGCAGATGTGATCTGTTCACCATCGATCTGAAAATTAATGTTTAATGTGTCCGATTCTTTGGTCGTTGTAACCGAAACCCCATCTGTGCTCTCCCCGCCACCACCAACTTGCAAAATTTTGACGACAGAACCTATAACAGGTACATCGGATAATGCCTTGGCTACACCTGGTACGTTAGCTGTTATCATTACCGCAGCACAGGCAGCAACCAGGGATGAACTACGCCAGATCATCATTTTTCTTCGCTTTTGGTTTTGTGCGCGCTGACGGGCTTGCTGAATAACTCCGGAAAGGCCGGTTGGAATTTTGATCTGTTCATATCTTTCTTTTCCTGTCATGTAAAATCAACCTCTTCCTTGGTCAGATGTTTTTTGAGTTTGTTTAAGATCTTATAGAACCTGGTCTTCACCGTGCTTTCCGGCAGGGAAAGTACCTCCGCCATATCCTTGAAGCGCTGATCCTGGAAAAATTTCAAAACGATAAATGCCCGATCTTCGGAATGCAGGTGATCAAGTGCTTCGTATAAATCCCATTGCTCTTCAAGCCCCATGGAACTCTCTTCCGCTGCAAACGGTATTGCACTGTCTTCCATATACGTGTATTTCTTCTTTCGTCTGATGTGATCCAGAGAACAGTTGATGACGATCCGGGTCATCCAGGTTTCAAAATAATCAGGACTCTTCACTTTTTCATAAGATAGAAAACCTTTATAAGAGGCTTCGGATATGATTTCCAATGCTTCCTGTTCATTTTTCACATAAGAGAACGCGAAGCGATAAAGTTTTTCTTTACATGCCTCCAGACGATCACTGAACTGCTGTTCAGTTAGTGCTGTACTCACCTTGCTCAGTTTGTCCACCCCCGTTGCGACTGTATATTTTGATTATTGCCGCATTTTTAATAAAGCTTACTTTGTATGTTGTTTCGCATGTTAGACAGCTGAGAGTCGAAAATAGTTTTAAAGAAGATGAAATTTTTTTATTTGGAAACAAGAACATATATCGACCCAAACGAAAAAAGCCGCCAATAGGCGACTTCTTTTCTCTTTCTTCTTTAGGAAGACCTTTAATTGAAAATCAGACTGAAACGGGTATGTTCATATTGTTATGGAGGTCTTATCTAACATCTTCTCTTTTTGAAAATGACTTATACCCGGGCGGTCCAGTCCAAGATGATCACGAAGCGTGCTGCCCGTATAATCCGTGCGGAAGAGCCCCCGTGATTGAAGAATCGGCACCACATGTTCCACAAATTCATTCAAATCTCCCGGCAGAACGGGTGGCATGATGTTAAATCCGTCACAACCATATTCTTCAAACCATCGTTGCATCAAATCAGCCAGTTGTTCATAGGTCCCCACAAACTGCATGTGCCCTCTTGCCCCTATCAGCCTCCGACCCAGCTCAAGAATGGACAACTTATCTTTTCGAGCCATGTCCATAATTAGCTGTACCCGGCTTTTCATGCCATTGGAAGCTTCCACGGGATCTGGGATGTCTGGCAGCTGGCCTTCAACAGGATATTCCGAAAGGTCAAACTTAAGCATCCCGGATAACATACCAACTGCAGCCGCCGGTGGGATTAACTCCTGCAGTTCTTGATATTTTCGCTGAGCTTCCTGCTCCGTCTTACCCAAAATCGGTGATAAACCAGGCATTATTTTCATGCTGCCTTGTTCGCGCCCATATTGAGCGAGTTTGGATTTGACGTTATTGTAGAACTCTTTTGCAGCATTCAGAGACTGTTGAGCCGTGAAAATCACTTCACCATAGTTGGCAGCAAAATCCTGTCCCGGTTCGGATGATCCGGCTTGGATGAGTACAGGATATCCTTGCGGGGAACGAGGCACATTGATTGTACCTTGGGTAGAATACCACTGCCCTTTATATGAAACTTCCTTTAGTTTGGATGGGTCCGCAAATAGTCCAGCCTGCCGATCCACAATTAAGGATTGATCTTCCCAACTATCCCAGAGCAGAGTGGCTACTTCGACAAATTCCCGCGCCATTTTATATCGAAGCCCATGCTCGGGATGCTCTGTTCGTCCATAGTTATTTGCTTCAACATCCAATTGGGAGGTCACAATGTTCCATCCAGCGCGTCCTTCACTGATATGGTCCAATGTGGCAAATTTTCGAGCTACGTTATACGGCTCGTTATAGGTAGTCGACACGGTGGCGGTCAAACCCAGCTTTTCCGTATCTGTAGCCAATGCCGACAGGAGGGTTAGCGGGTCCAGCATCCCTGCAGCCGATTGATCTGCGCCCATCACGTAGAGAAGATCAGCCAGAAACATCATATCAAACTTCCCACGTTCAGCCGTCTGTGCGATGGAACGATAAAACTTATAATCAAAAATCTGTTCAGCACCTGAATCCGAGCGGCGCCAGCCGTAGTGATGATGACCAGTATAATAAATGAATGCCCCTAGATGAAGTTGCTCTTGTCTCGTCCCCATATAAATCTTCCCTTCTTGTTTCAATTATCGGATTATCCCTTGAACGTATCTCGCCAGCGGAGCCATCTGTCTTCAAGCAGCCGGACAGCCGAATCCGAGAGCTTGCCTACAACCGCAAAGACTACAATACCGACAAATACAATATCCGTTTGCGAGTAAGCACGAGCATCCTGTATCATGTAGCCGACGCCTGCACTGGTTCCCATCATTTCAGCAACAACAAGGACTAGCCACGCCGCGCCCAGAGACAGCCTGACTCCAAGGAGAATATTGGGAAGTGCCGCAGGGATAATGAGCTTGCCAAGGAGCTCCCATCTTGAATACTGGTAAATCCGGGAGACTTCAATCAGCTTCATATCGACATTTCGTATACCAAGAAATGTATTCACATAAACAGGAAAAAACGCGCCTAGCGAGATCATTAGAATTTTTGAAAACTCTCCTACACCAAACCATAAAATGAATAATGGAATGAGGGAAAGAAGCGGGATCATCCGCAGCATCTGTAATGAAGGGTCAAGTGTACGCTCCGCCAATTTTCCAAGCCCTGTGGATAGGCCTAGCATGAGCCCCGTAGCTGTTCCAAGCAGAAAACCCAAGCCCGCTCGATAGGAGCTGATCCCGAGATGTTCCAGCAACTCGCCGTTCAAGATTAGACGGATGAACTGCTCTGCAATCTTGGAAGGAGCAGGTAGCATGGTCGCTGAAACGAGCTGAAGGGCAGAAGCCAATTCCCAAATGAGGAGAATAGCCAACGGAATAATCCACCCGTGAAGGCGACTCGGAATTCTGCTCAGCCAGTCTCCTGCTCGTTCGGTTTGTTTACCAATCTCCAGTTTGCTCATTTTGCTTCTTCTCCTTTAAAACCGTCTTGCCAACGTAACGCTCTCGCTTCCAGAAGCTTAATGATGGAATCTGACAGTTTCCCCACGACAGCAAAAACAATGATTCCCACAAACACTACGGTGGTGAGTGAGAACGATCTAGCATCATTGATCAGATATCCCAAGCCTGCACTTGAACCCATCAATTCGGCAACGACCAGACCCAGCCAGGCTACACTGACGGATAATCGGATACCCAGAAAGATATTCGGCAGAGAGGCTGGAAGAATTAACTTCGTAATCATTTGCCATTTGCTGAACTGTAGCACCTGTCCTACATCAAATAGCTTGCTGTCAACGGATCGGATACCCAGAAAAGTATTAACATATAGAGGAAAAAAAGCGCCTTTAGCTATCAGCAGCAATTTCGAAGTTTCACCGAAACCGAACCACAAAATGAACAAGGGAGCAATGGCCAAGTGGGGCAGCGTCCGCAGCATTTGAAAGCAAGGGTCCAGCAGTCGCTCTGTCTTGTAAGAAAATCCGACCCATAAGCCCATAGTTAGGCCAAGGCCGCCTCCGATCAGAAAACCAAGCAGAGCTCTCCACGTCGATATGCCCAAATGCCTCACTAGCTCCCCCGTCTCCGTCATGCTGACAAGCTCTTCCCATATACTGCTTGGCGTTGGCAGCAGAACGGGGTTCAAATATCCCATAGCTCCGGCTACCTCCCACACGATTAACAGAGTCACCGGAACGATAAGCCCTAGTATCATATTGCTAGTCCTTAAGTAAAGTCTTCGCCTCTTTACCGACTTCTTCTTTTGAATTAAAGGCGTGATAATCGCCTTTTCCGCACGCATTTGCATGTAGTAAACGCCTCTCTTCTATAGGGGTCATTATGTTTATTTCAGTGGATCCTTGAGAGCTGCGTCGATATATTGATTGTCCGTTATTGTTTTAATAACAACCTGATTCCGAATGTTCTTCACTTTATATTGGAAATCCGCTGTTTGCTGCATTTCATCTATGATATCTTCATTAACTGGCGTGTTAATCATGCGGGAACGTTCGAATGTTCCACTAATGACACTGGCAGGAACATTACGTTCAGCTGCATATTTATCAATCGCTTCAGTTTCATGCTCGCTTTCCCACTTCAATGCTTTGTTAACTACCTTCAAGTACAGAGTCACAAGCTCTGGATGCTCCTCTGCAAAACCAGTTCCCGTTATCGTAAACGAAGGGGACAATACGCCAAGCTGCTCTCCGTCGGATAACACTTTTCCTTTTCCGGTTAGAGTATTGAGTGTAATATAAGGGTCCCATGTCGCCCA
>Ga0153960_1000099_pt1 | contig 19815 bp, 13 predicted proteins | sample TSFL044MetaG_FD_102274 | JGI IMG/M metagenome (GOLD analysis project Ga0153960, IMG submission 102274) | Attine ant fungus gardens microbial communities from Florida, USA - TSFL044 MetaG | ecosystem: Host-associated > Fungi > Mycelium > Unclassified | place: USA: Florida, Withalacochee...
AACTTAAGGGCATGAACTGTAAAGTCATTATTTTGACAACCTTTGCCCGAACCGGTTATTTCGAGCGTGCTTTGAAAGGCGGTGTACGCGGTTATCTGTTAAAGGATAGTCCGATCGAGGAACTGGCCGAAGCAATCCGTCAGGTTATGAATGGAAGACGTATTTTTGCACCAGACTTAGTAGACGAGGCTTATGTTCAGGAGAACCCGCTGACCGAACGTGAAAATGCCGTTCTCGGCCTGATGGCTGACGGTAAAAATACAAAGGAAATAGCCGGACATTTATTTATTACAACCGGTACGGTGCGAAATTACATCTCTATTATTCTCAACAAGTTAAATGCAAGTAATCGCATCGAAGCCATTACCCGTTCCAAAGAAAAAGGGTGGTTTAAATGAAAGTACCGCTTTAACCCAATGAAACATAAATAAGCAAGGTACATCGTTCCATCGATGTGCCTTGCTTATATAAAGATAGGCTGGTCTGGGGTACTCACTCCGGGCCAGCCTATTTCCTATTATAGCTTTATTTTAATGCCATGCTATTTTACAGAAACAACCATGCCCAAAGCTTCCAGTGGCACCTGTTCGGTCTTGAGCTGATGAATCTGCTTGCCATCTTGCCAGGAGATCGTTACATTTACGTTTTTGCCACCGCTTGGATACTCCACGTTCACGAATCCTTTATCCTTTGGTGCAGGCAGTGTGTGGGACTCCAGATATTCCACCATTCTCTTCGCAATTCCCGGATTATTCATGTTATCTTCGGAAATGGAACGAATCTGTAGCGTCCATCTACCTTCTGTCCAAGTCAGATACTGACTGCCCGCCGCGCCTTCAGTCATACCCTTGATGCCATGTCCCAGATCCACTGTCATATCCTTAGGAAAGTCTTTCAAATCTGTGTCAGGGAAAATATCTGTGCTGTTCGGATCTTTATATGTCTTCACTTCATAAGATGCCAGAACAGGCACCTTGCTGCCAGAGGCCGTCAATGAAGCATCGTTAACCGCGACAGGCTGGTCCGTAGAATAAAAGTTAATGTGGAATGCATCTGAAGTATTCGATGTGATCGATGCAGTCAGATGTTTTCCCTTTTCCAGGGTAAATGAAGTAGGTAAGGAAGCGTTCTTCATCTTCAGCTGACTGCGAATGTCCTTAATGACATCATCCGCACTTTGCTGGGTTTGATTCTTACTGCTCGTTTCCGAATTCGATGTCCCGCTTCCGGCAGAACCTTCCGTCCCCGTTGTTCCTGTGGTATCTGTTCCGCTATCTTTCGTTCCATTGGAAAAATCGGCTCCTCCACTGCCCGACTGAGTCTGTTCGTCGACCGCGGGGGAGGTGTTCTCCGCTGCTGGTGTTGTGGTATCCTGACCGCCACACCCCGCGAGTGCAAGCAGCACTGCTGTTGTCACAGGAATCGTCATCCATAATTTAGGTTTGCTCATGTTGTTGTCCTCCTTGAAGCTGTTATTGAGATTAGATTATTTGGTTGTCTGACCATCATTTTAACGTTTATCATTCCAGAAATTCACGGGCTGCACTTTCTTCGTCAACACTTCAAACTGGTATCCTTCTGCTTTCAGTGTTTTTAACACCTGCGGAAGTACTTTCAATGTCGCTTCCTGGTCGTGCATCAGTACCACAGGGGTGGTTCCGCTCTTTTGCACTTTATGGATCTGTTTCATCACGCTGTTGTAGACTTTCTGATGATCCTTCTTGTATTTCCAATCTTCGGAATCAACATTCCAATCCCACAGATGGAATCCACCCTGGCCCAATAGAACATTGCGATATGTCGGTTTGAGATACGGCTTGCTGCCGTACGGAGTACGAACGAGACTGGTTTTGACACCTGCCACTTTATTCAAGCTTTCATTGGCCTGCTGCATTTCTTTCAAACCGCTGTATGCGGATTTATAAAATTTATCGGGAACATGCGTTACGCCGTGCAAGCCCAGTCCATGTCCGTCTGCAACAATACGCTTGGTGGCCTTCTGAAACTTCTCCATCTGAGGTCCAAGCATGAAGAATGTTGCCTTGGCATTGTACTGATCCAGGATATCCAGTAATTGTCCCGTGTGGGCGGTTGGCCCATCATCGAAAGTTAGATATATGATCTTGGAGCTCGCTTTATTTCCAGCATTCTTGGATGCGGATGATGCAGCTGAAGCCGACTGCGGCAATAACAATGGAATGATTAATAGAATAGCAAGTGTGGTGATGAACGTTTTACGAATATGTAGCATAATAAAAGTCTCCCTTATGTCTTGTATTTCCCCGGGTGTCTATGTTTCTCTCATTGCAGCCCTTGGCGATAATCCTAATACTATCAAAAAGAGTGCGTCCCATTCTCGCTTCAAATGCTACGTTCGAGTTACACTTTTGTCAGATTACCCAAAAAAATAAAACGAATTTGATAGATTTGCTCGAAAAATAACATCCGTCGGGATAGATCAATGTTGACATATAATCTATTAACCCAAATTGTGGTTTCTGATAGATTCATTTCTGGAATTTATATGAAGTTAGCGAAGAATCTTAAAAAGATATAGCAAAAAAGCCTGCTCGAGAGCAGACTTTCCATATGTAGATCGATTTTCTTGTCGTTCAGATCAACCCTGATTGCTTTGCTAACAGCGGTATTATTCCGCAGGAGGTGTAAACGAACGTTTACCAAATTCGGCGTCCAGCATGTAGAAAGCATTGCTGTCTTTTTCGATGCGGCGCAATTTCTGGATGATATTGTCAAACAGAGCTTCCTCTTCGACTTGCTCATCGATGAACCATTTCAGGAAATACATTGTGGCATGTTCACGCTCATTCAGAGCAATGTCAGCCAGATTGTAGAATTTCTTCGTATTTTGCTGCTCGTGTGCATATCCATGTTCAAACACATCCAGCATCGAGGAATATTCATTCTTCGGCTCTGGCAATGCAGCAAGCGTAGCGCGTTGTCCGCGGTCATTCAGGAATTTGTATATTTTCATCGCGTGGAACCGCTCTTCCTCTGCTTGTACGATGAAGAAGTTGGCAAATCCATCCAAGCTTTCGCCGGAACAGTAAGCGGCCATCGCCTGATATACGTGAGCCGAATAAAATTCGAAGTTCATCTGTTCGTTCAAAGCCTCTGTCAACTCTTTACTCATTAGGCATACACCTCATTCTTTCTCTAGGGATGGTTTTATTTTATCATAACGTCCATACGACTTACATCGAAATTTCTACAAAATTCGCCAATGACTGATTGCATCTCTTCCTATATAATTACATAGTTCTCGCTCTAAAAACATTTCATTCTGGAAGGCAGGCCATTTTATTTTATGAACACATCTTCTTCGCAGCTCAAAAAAACCATAGGCATGCCGCAAGCTGTTGCGCTTTATATAAGTGCAGTTCTGGGTTCAGGTGTCCTGATTGTACCCGGACTTGCTGCCGAACTCGCAGGACCGGCTTCACTTCTTGCCTGGGGAGGCATGGTGCTGCTGATTCTTCCGCTTGCCCTATCCATGGGATTACTCTCAGCCCGATACCCGGACGCAGGCGGTGTATCCCATTTCGTTACCCTCGCTTTTGGACAACGGGCAGGAGCCGTAGTTGGCTGGTTCTTTCTAATGTCCGTTCCGATCGGAGCTCCCGTAGCTGCCCTTACAGGTGCAGGCTACATGACGGCTGCGCTGGGACTCGGGGAAGGATACAGAACAGCGATTGCCGCCCTCATGCTGGCGGCCGGACTGATCATTAACATCGTGGGCATGCAGGTCGCCGGAAAGGTACAGATTGGCGTTGTGCTGGCGATTCTTATCGTGCTCGTCATGGCATTTGTGTTCGCTATTCCGAATATGAAATCCATACATTATACACCCTTTATGCCGAGTGGCTGGGTCAGTGTTGGACAGGCTGGAGCCATTTTGTTCTGGTGTTTTATCGGTTGGGAAGCTGTATCTCACCTGTCTGAAGAATTTACTGATCCACGCAAGGCCGCTATTAAAGGCGTAACGATTGCAGCCATCATTGTAGGAGTGCTCTATTTCCTGACTGCACTGGCAACAGTCGGAACTCAAAGCTATCTTCATGGCGGCGCAGATGTCTCCCTCGTCTGGATCATTAGTCAGGCTCTCGGTTCCTGGGGAGGATTAATTGCTGGGCTGACTGGCATATTTATTTGCACCGCTACGGTCATTGCATACGCTGGTGCCGCATCCCGTGTCGCCTATGCACTGGCAAGACAAGGATCTGCCCCGCAATGGATGTCACGCTTATCCAGTCGGTACCATACACCCATTGCTGCAATCGGCTTCCTGGCCATCTGCTTTACTCTCGTGTTAGGCATCTACGGATCAGGTCTGGTGTCACTCACCACACTTATTCAGTTGCCCAATGCAACGTTTATTCTCACTTATCTTGGCGGATGCGCAGCCGGAATACGTTTACTCAAGGGCAGTCGTACTGGGGTAACCATCAGTTGGATTTCCTTTGTGGCGACGGCCATTGTGTTCCCTTTTGCCGGGTGGGCCGTTCTCTACCCGGTGGTAATCGTTGTCCTCTACGGCCTAGTCAGTCGCAAACGACAAGACAAAATATAAACAAAAAAAGCTCTGCCGCGATGGCAGAGCTTCCTTTATTCATCTGGAATAAACAATTATACCAGGAACGCTTTGGAGATGATAACCAACAGGATGAACAGAACCAGAATGGCGCCTACAGAAGTAAAACCTCCGTATCCGTATCCGTAGCCTCCTCTTGTTTCTCCACCTAATACTTCGCTCATTGACGTACCTCCTCTGCAACAGGTATGGATTATGTTATGCAGGGAGAATGGATTTGACAGGGCGGATGCCCTATTTCAGATCCAGTTTATCATCTTTTCAATACCGTGGAGAATCAATACGCATAATATCCAGGAACGGCACTTTGGCCGTAAATTCTTCCTCTGTATACTCCACGTGCACTAGCCGGGTACGTGAGTCCAGCTTCACAATAACCCCATAAACCTGATCTTCCTTGCCCCATACGGTCAGCAACACTTCCGAACGTTCATGAAACGCCTCAACCAGTTGGTTCCCCAGCTCTTCCAATTCAAACTCATCCCGGGTAGGTCTTTTTGCAACTTTTGCTTTTGCCAATGTAGCGGCCTCCTCTATAGCTAATCCGACGCCCCGAATCCACGGGTTATTTGCCGAGGTCATATTTAATTAGTATACCATTCATTCACGTTCGTGTAATGTCACGGCTCCATAATGACGCAAAAAAATTCCTTACATTTACAGGCAGAAGCTATTATCTCCATTATTCATCGCCATCTTCGATAATAATGGTATATACATTCGAAACAGACTGTCCTGAATGCCTCTGACCGTTCCACTCATAGGTATACTTTGCAGTTACGGAACCCTGTTGGATTCCCAGTTGTTCAGCGGAGGTTATTTGTGCAACGTAAGTGACCGACCTCTCTGCTCCAGGTTCCATCTCACCCAAATGTAAATATCTTGGTGAAGAATACTCTGAAATGATCGCCCGATCCCGAATTTCTGATTCCCCAACCCATTTGGCACCTGGAGGAAGGACATCAGCCAACTGCACCCGTGCAGACCAGGTTCCTGTATTGGTCACATGTACATGAAAAGTTACATCTCCTCCTCTTTCAATCAAGTCGGGCTTCACTTGCACATGGACCGAAATGATGGGATGCTTCAACTGAATGACAGCCGGATTGGAGGTAATAATTCGTTGCACAGAACGAGAATCTGGTAAACGAAAGGTATAGATCAGCCGAGCCTGATTCATCAGTTCGAAAACTGCAGGCACACCCTGCTCCTGCTCTGCAAGCTTCACTTCAAATTGGATATTAATCGTAGATAATGAAGTCAACGTTCCGAGATTAATGCCTTTGACCGGATTTGTTCCACGCCGCTTCACACCATTCCACCCGAGACTTCCCTCGACATAGCGCATACCTGGTGGAAGAAAATCCGTCACGATACCATCTACTGCAAATGAGCCTTCGTTGTGTACCGTTATCTGATATTGAACGGTATCCCCAGGAGCAGCGACGGATGGATGCACACTTTTTACAATCGTAATCCGGGGTTGAATGACTTGCAAAGTTGCTACGTTTGAGTTTACAGTCTCCAACTTGTCACCTGATACGTACTCTAGCACTGCCTGGATTGTTAGATTCCCAGTGATGCTTCCTCCCTTGACCTGTACCCGAAATTGAATTGGAATGGATTCGCCTGGTAATACGTCACCTATCATAATTCCAGAATCAGGCGCCGTCTCGGGAATAAAAATCTCATTCACAATGACACTTCCCGGTAGGAACTCAAGCTCTTTGGGTAATGGGATCGTTACCGTGGCATCGTTTCCTATTATAAAACCCGGGTTACTCACCGAAAGGTTGAACGTGACAATATCCCCAACAAATGTTTGCACACGATCTGCATTCAAAATCAACGATAGACTTGACGAGACCAGGTATACTTCTACCACGTTGGATTTCTCTTCTCCTTCAACTGTTCGTCCTTCCGGCGTCACAAACGTATAACGTATCTTCGCTTGATTCACCAGTTTTAAGGCCTGAGGAAGTCCGATAATGATCACCTGAAAATGAATTCGCAACGTAGCTCCAGGTGCGATTTCCTGCGCTGGAATCCCGCTCTCTGGCGAAACTCCCGGTAGCGGAGTGCCATCCAGAAGTACACTATTGGGGAGAAGTGAAGTTTCCGACGAGAGCGAATCCAACACATGGACCATGGCAGCACAATTACCTGAATTCACAATTTCAATCAGATAGGTCAGTGTCTGCCCCAGAGCAGCCTCAGCAACGTTGCAAAACTTGTGAACCTCCAGCCTGGGACCGATCCATGGTGTAACTACTGTATTAGAGTAGGCCACCTGTTCCAGTTCAGTCGTACCCGAGCTGAATCGAACCAGTGACTGATTCTGTAGCATGTGGGACAACGGACCGGAAGATTGGCTCATATCACCACGACCCCCACTCTGAAAGTAACGGTAACCGAAGCACCAGCAGCAATCGAACCCAGCGTTATTCCTGTATTCGGATTCCCAGTAGGCCTTGCCACCCCATCCACCGTAACACTTCCCGCCACAAATACGGTGCCTGTTGGTACAGGGTCTACCATAACCACATTATTGACCACCTCGATGCCACTATTGGTTACAACAATGGTATAGGTGATCACATCGCCAACAACAGCATCAACTGCACTCGCGCTTTTGACCACAACGACATTGGGTGCAGATACAGGAATCACCAGAACGTTAGAGGATACCGTGCCCGTCAACTGACGTCCATCCGGCGGACTAAATGTATAATTCGCTACCGCCTGATTGACCAGCTGCTGATTCTGCGGCAATGAATCCACAGTAACTTCCAGCGTGACCGTTACATTAACGGACCCTCCTGGAGGTATTGCACCAACAACGATCCCTGATTCCGGATTCGCCCCAGGCTGTGGAACATCATTAATCAGGACGCTGTTGGGAAGTAGGACTGCTCCATTCGGAATATTATCCGTAAGTGTCAGATTGGCTGCTGCTAAATTCCCACTGTTGGAAATGGAAAAAGAATAGGTGATGATGTCCCCGATGGTCGCATTGGACGTACTCGCTGTTTTGGTTACGGCAATAATTGGCTGATAAATTGGCGTTACCACGGTATTTGAATAGGCAGCTCCCGAGAATACACCCGATGTGAAACTTACCGATGACTGACTGCTCACTTGCGGTGGCGCAGGCAGCGTATTGACCCGAACTGCATACGATACGGCTACAGATGCTCCAGGAGCCAAGGAACCAAGCGCTATACCCAGTGTCGGGTTAGCGGAGAGGCGTGGAACGCCGTCAACCAAAACACTGCCAGTTACAAAGGTCACAGACGAACTAATTGGATCAGTTAAGACAACATTGTTGACAGGATCAATTCCGTTATTGGTTACGACCATCTCATATACAATCGTATCACCCACTACAGCATCAATTACCGGTGTCGTCTTGACGACACTGACATTCGGAGCAGACACCTGAATATTGAGAGCATTGGACGTAAGACTGCCTCCCAGTGTTCTTCCATCCGGCAGCGTGTAGGAATAGGTTGCTGAAGCCTGATTGGTTATGGCCTGGCTTAAAGGGAGGGTGATGATCACGACCGAAAACATGACTACAGTTGTTGTGGAGACTACACCCAGCGGAATCCCTGAAGCTGGATCTGCTCCTGGTGCTGAAGCTCCATTAATAATGACACTATTCGGCACAAGTTCTGTTCCTGCCGGAATGGTATCGGTTAACGTGACAGATGCCCCAAAGTTCCCTGCATTGGTGATGGCGATGCTGTACACGACGGTATCCCCTACCGTAGCTATAGTATGGTCTCCCGTTTTGACTGCCGACAGAATTGGTTGGTATACCGGGGTAGTGACCGTATTGGAAAATGTGGTAGCTGAAAACACACCTGATGTAAAGCTCACGGTAGACTGATTGTTTAACACCGCACTGGATGGGAGTGCTGTAACCTGCACACTAAACACAACGGTCACGGTAACTCCAGGCGCGATGGAACCAAGCGTTATTCCGGTTGAAGGATTGACACCTGGTCGAGGAATACCATCAATAAACACACTGTTTGCTGCAAGAACAGTACTTGCCGGCAATGCATCCGTGAAGACCACATTGCTGACAGTCGCTATTCCGTTATTAGTTACTGCAATGCTGTACGTTACGACATCACCAACAGATACAGACGTAGATGTCGTAGATTTCACCACATCGACATCGGGAGCCGACACTGAAATGGTAAGTGTATTAGACAAAACCGAACCCGTGATGTTGCGTCCGTCAGGCAGCGTGAAGGAAAAAGCGACCGAAGCCTGATTCACCAGCTGTTGCGGGGTCGGCAAAGTATCAATAACCACGGAAAAGGTAATCGTTGTTGTTGCTCCAGCAGCGACAGTGCCTGCAGGAATACCTGCTGCGGGATTAGCCGCAGGTAATGGTTGACCATTCACAATGACACTGTTCGGAACAAGAATGGTTCCGGTTGGGATATTGTCCGTCAGGTTTATCTGGGCACCATAGTTTCCCTGATTGGTGACGGTAATTGTGTAACTTACGGTATCCCCCACGGTAGCGTTTTGTGTACTGGCCGTTTTTTGTGCTGAGAGAATAGGTTGGAACACCGGTGTTACCACAGTATTGGAGAACGTTGTGCTTGAGAATGCCCCAGAGGTAAAACTCACTGTGGATCGATTGCTTAATTGTCCACTTGACGGGATCGCATTGACATTGATACTGAAAGTGACAGTAGCGGACGTTCCGGGAGCGAGCGTACCTAGCGATATCCCCCCTGCCGGATTGGAAGCGGGCTGCACTACCCCATTTATAGTGACACTACCTGCAACAAAAGAGGCCCCCGTAGGAATTGGATCCGAAAACTGAATATTGTTCACCGGTTCTATTCCGCTATTCGTTACCAAAATGGAGTAAGTAACTGTATCCCCTATGGCAGCCGCAGTCGAAACTGTACTTTTAACTACGGCAACGTTTGGCGACGAGACTGGAAACGTCAGTGTATTTGAAGTGGCTGTCCCTGTTAACGTTCGCCCGTCAGGAGGTGTGAATGTATAAGATGACGTCGCAAAATTGCTAAGTTGCTGTGGAGATGGAAGCGAATTTACAACAACGGCAAAAGTAACAACAGCTGTCGCTCCCGCTGCCACAATGCCTACCGGAATCCCCGTTCCTGGTGTCGCTCCAGGCTGTGGCACACCAGATACCACGAGGCTGTTGGGTACAAAAGTTGTGACAGCAGGAATCGTATCCGTCACTGTAACGTTTGCCTCCAGATTGCCTGTGTTACTGACAGTTACTGTGTATACAACCGTGTCGCCTACGGTCGCATTTACTGTATTTGCTGTTTTGATGAGTGAAATTTGCGGTTGTATGACCGGAGTCTGTGTTGTATTGGATGATGATGACCCCGAAAATGAACCGGATGTGAAGCTGACCGTCGACTGATTGTTAATCTGTGAAGGGATCGGCATAGTAATCGTCACCTCAAAAGTTACGGTAACCTCGGCTCCTGGAGCCAACGTACCGATTGGAATGCCGGCGGTCGGATTGGAGAGCGGGAAGGAAGTCCCGTTCACAATGACGCTTCCGGGTACAAATGGGGTATTCGGAGGAAGAGGGCTGACATATACCACATTGTTAACGGCTACTGTTCCGTTGTTACGAATAACAGATGTGTATCGAATGACATCCCCGACCACGCCGTAATCTACATTGTCACTGTTTACTATCGTGACATTGGGCAAGGATACGGGAATGTTAACGGTGTTTGATGACGAAGAACCGGCAACTGTTCTCCCACTTGGAAGATTGTAAGCAAATGATGCAACCGCTTGATTAGTCAGCTGCCTTGAATCAGGCAAACTTGTGACCGTGGCAACAAATGTGACCGTTACGTTCGAGCCTGCAGCGATCGACCCCAAATTAATTCCTGTTACCGGGCTAACACCTGGTGTAGGTACGCCATTGATAATGACGCTGTTCGTACTGAATACAGCCCCGGAAGGGATCGGATCAGTTAAGGTAACCGTTGCGGCAATATTACCTGAATTGTTGACTTGGATGGAGTAATTAAAAGAGTCCCCTACCGTTAAATTCGAGGTACTTGCAGTTTTTGCTACTTGGATCACTGGTTGGTATATAGGTGTATTCACCGTGACAGACGATGAAACGCCATTAAAGCTGCCTGATGTAAATGCTGCACTTGCCCGGTTGCTGACTGAACCTGTGGACGGAACGGATGTCACTCTTGTTTGATAGGTCACCGTAACACTGCTCGAGCTGTTCAATGCACCGACAGCAATGCCCGAAAGCGGACTTGCATTTCTTGCAGCAGTTCCATTAATTGTGACACTGCCGGAGACGAATTCCGAACCGGTTGGCTTATCCGAGATCACCAGATTTTGTACCGCACTGCTCCCTGCATTTGTTGCAACAACCGTGTAGGTAAGTAAATCCCCTACAGTGGCGTCCGGCGTACTTACTGTTTTGCTTATGGATATATTGGGGCTTGATGCAGGTATGCGAACGACATTAGATAAACTGCTTCCTGAGAGATTTCGTCCACTCGGAAGCTGGTACGTATAACTAGCGGCCCCCTGATTCTCCAGCGTTGGCGGCAATGGAAGTGTCGTGAGTGAAGTTCGAAACACAATCGTTGATGTTGCTCCTGGCAGCAGACTTCCCAACGTTATCCCGGTTAATGGGCTGGCCCCAGGACGCGCAGTCCCATTCACGGTTACCGAATCCGAGATAAACGTCAAACCTGAGGGTATCGTATCGGTTACATTTACTTGAGTCGCTATGGTTCCGTTGTTCGTTACCACAAGTGTGTATGAAATCTGATCTCCCAGTGTCGCATTGGTTTCGCTCGCCAACTTGTTAATGCCGATTGCCGCCTGGTATACAGGGGTTGTAATGGAATTGGAGTTGGAAATCCCCGTGAACGCACCTGAGCTATAAGACACGGAAGCCCGGTTGACCAGCGAACCTGAAGCGGGCAGCGACTGCACATTAACCTGAAATGTCACCGTCGCAGAACTTCCGGCTGCCAACGTTCCTAGCGAAATTCCACTGCTCGGATTGGCCGATGGTGCGACAGTTCCTCTGACGGTCACACTGCCAGGTACGAATGTAGTTCCAACAGGGAGAGCATCCGTGAGTACCACATTGTTAATCACCTCGATACCGCCATTGGTAGTAACTACGGTGTACGTATACGTCTCTCCAACTGCAACATCCGTGACTGATGCCGATTTTAATGTTGTTACATTGGGCAATGTAACGGGAATCGTCAAAGTATTCGAGGCTAATGTGCCGTTAATAGTTCGACCATCAGGAGAGTTAAAGGAATAGGAGGACGTGGCCTGATCCACCAGGGTTGGAGGCGTTGGCAAGCTTGTTACAAGTACTTGAAAAGTTACAGTATTTGTACTTCCTGCCGCGAGACTCCCCAAATTAACGCCAGTTGCAGGATTAGCGCCAGCAATCACATTTCCATTCAGTCGGAAGCTGCCCGCCACGTACGAGCTGCCACTCGGGATGTTATCTGTTAATGTAACGTTGGCAGCAACATTCCCCCCGTTGTTTACCTGAAGCGTATACGTGACCTGATCACCCACTGTGGCATTGGTTGTGCTCGCCGACTTCACAATGGACAGGTTTGGTGAATAAACAGGAAGAGTAGAGTTGTTGGACGGTATTACTCCCGTAATCACTGAACCCCCAGCAACACTTTGGAACGTAAAGGCGGCATTCGCTGAATTCACCAATTGTAATATGCTTGCATCCTGGGCAATGAGCGCACGATAGGTTACAACAATACTGTTAGAGAGGTTTAATGAACCAAGCGGAATGCCTGCAGTGACATCGAGTGTTGGGCGGGACACACCAGCTACGGTTACACTCCCTGGAATAAAGGTGAGACCTACAGGTAATGAATCAGATAGCACAACGCTGGCGGCACTGGCTGTACCTGCATTACTGACAGTAACGGTATAGAGAACGCTGTCTCCCGCTACCGCACCGGAGGCAGCGGAAGCCTTGTCTACTGTAATTTTGGGCGCATTAATATCAACCTGAATCGCATTGGCGTTGACAATGTAAGCATCCCCGGAGGTCGTTAACGTTAACACCGCAGAAGACTGGTTGTTGATCAGTCTCGCTGACACATCCACATTGGTAATATCCCAGCCTTGACGTCCGCCGATAATATTGGTACCTGGGGCGCCGTTCGTCTGGTTCCGCGTGCCAAAAGTCCCTGTTGTATTAAGCGTCCCTGTATCGCCATTGATTTGGGAAGCAAAAAAGTTTGCAGCCAGGTTGTTTGGTCCAGACAACGCAACCGAAGTTGCCGAGGTTGGCCCAAATAATGCCTGATCCCCGGTCCTGTTCGCGTCCCCCTCCTGCGCACTGAACAATGCCCTTCCTCCCAATGCACCTGAAAGCGGAGTGGCAAATCCAGTCAGTGTGGTAACAACTGGCGCCGAGGTAGCTTGGACAAGTACACCACCTGCACGCAAGGACATGTTGCGAAAGGGCAAGTTGGGGTTCTGATAAATGACTCCAAGTGTCCAGCCTGCATGATTGGCTGTAGCATCATTGGTGATGACAATCGTTCCTACAACCGCTCCGGTGGTATATGTACCGGCTCCCCCATTTTGTACAAGCGAAGTAACATTGGCTGAACGCACATAACCAGAAGCGCCGTTCCCAAAATCAAATTGATTATACGTAGCCGGGTCAGGAGTAACACTGGATGTACCTGCTGGTGTAATAAACGTAACCGGATTGTTGATTGCAGCACTCAGATTGACTGTCCCATTGATGTAACTTCCACCCCAGATCAATTCTGCATACAAGACAGTACTGCCAGCAGGAAGAACAAGTATCGCCGCTGAACTGTTGCTCTGGTATAGACTCGTGGTTCCTAGCGGATAGGTTCCGTACTGGACGGAGGCATTCGTTGTCGTAAAAGCTCCAATACTGTCCTGTGTTCCGGGTACTCCGGCTGTGTCCGAACGACTCAGTCCAAGCGTATTGCCTGTAAATGTAATTGCTCCCGTAGCATTAACGGTTGAACGAACGACAAGAGGAATGGATCTCACCTCCCCTTCATCATAATTGGAATCATATGAATTGGAGCCTTCACACACAGTCTATGAGCCTGATTTGGATTTTTGTTTGTCCTACAAAAGAACTTTATGCGCTTTGCCCTTATGTAAGCTTTGTTTTCATATAAATAATTAAATGATTTGCGTTTTGCACAATGTGTTTTATAATCAGATTATACGAGAGCAGTGTCTGTCGTATCATTATGATGCAGTCAGCGGTGATATATTGAAAAGTCCCAACTTACATAGCAACCATATCCCAACTGAGTACGAATTCAAGCATTCCAAATGGATCAAAAAAATGCTTCGCGCTTACTGGGTCGTCATATTAACGCATGTTGTCATTCAAATAGGCTGCTTTCTGTTTCTCGATTATGATCGCACTCCGGAAGACTTCATGATCCATGTATTGTTTTTTCCTACATTATCCAGCGTTTTCGCCATTCTGATTGCTAGTTGGGTGGAACGCCGTTTCAGCTTTTTCTCCTTCTATTCCATGTCCATGGCCAGCACAATCATTGCCTGGACCATTATTCATGTCAATTACGATATTCGCATCATACTGGCCATTTGTTTGCTGCCGATCTTTGCTTCGGTTCTGTTCTTCAGCAAAAAAAGAGTATGGACGGTATGCCTCATGCAGATGATTGGTTATATCATCGTGCTCTGCGATCCAGCCTATCGGCTTTACTTATCTTCGTTTGACATGATTTCCATTCCGGCTTTTCTCATTGTAGGTACATATGTTGCACAGTTAATTGTTACGAGCGGTGTGGAGGTACTGGATGATCTTCAGGCAAGCATGCTCGCCAAACAGGATCTGATTGTGCGAAACGCCATTATGACCAAGCAGTCCAAGACAGACGGGTTAACCAATCTGTATAATCAAAGCTCTTTTAAGGACTACTATGAAAAAGCGTTTGAGTATGCGAATAATGGCATGAGTCTACATTTAGCTCTGATTGATATTGACAACTTCAAATCAATTAATGATACATATGGGCATCGGGTGGGAGACGCCATTCTGGAGAGAGTCTCTTTGGTCATTCAGGAGAACATCACATCAAGTGATATCGCGGCGCGTTACGGTGGAGAAGAATTTGCACTGTTATTGTTTGAGCAGCCTTTCGAACAGGCATATGCCTTGGTGGAACAGATCCGCAAGAAGATCGCGCGTCTCGTTCATCCGGAGCTTGATGGGGCTTATATTACGGTGAGTGTTGGACTGAAAAGCTACAGTGCACATCTGTCCAAGGACAAGCTGTTTGAGGAAGTGGATGCGTGCCTCTATGCCGCCAAACGAACGGGGAAAAATAAAACGATGACATCCCTTGATCTGGTTTAGTCCTCCACAAAAACGCAAAAAGTAGTGCTGCTCACCGGGAAGCCGGCTGTACAGCACTACTTTTTTTAATGACAATCATCACCTGAAGTATTGGTTCATTCTGCCCATTCCCAGCGATGTGTATTTTGCTCCAGCTTCGGGTGGAGCTTAATAGGCTCTCCATCAATAATCAGACGTACTTCCTTAATCCAATCTTTGAAGGAGTCAAATGATGCAAACTGATTCGCCATCTCCGAAGTCATGTACAAGAAGTGAGGAGCCTTATATTCTGCCGTAATATGGCGCAAAGCTGTATCGATCGGTGTGTACTTCTTCCTTTTTCCCTCCAGTGACTCCACCCTTATGCGGGATGCAGGATGATCCCTCCTCCAGTCATGAAGACGATCTTCTCTTTTGTAATATGCCTGCACTGCATCCCGACTCATTCGCTTTACGGTACTCTCATGTAAGGGATAAAGCACAAGCTGTTCGAAAGAACGTGTATCCGCCATTGCAGCGGCGCGTTCAAGTTGTTCATCGGTTACATCCTCGAATGAATCATAAAAAGTCAGCGTGCCTTTCCGGCTGGCTGCAGGCGGTTCGTATCCGTAAGGTACGGTTGTGTATTTTCCTGTCATTTCATCGCTCCTTGTCCGAACCCAGTTCCATGATTCGTATTCTGTTATTGGTTCAACCTATGTTCTTTATCTCGGGATAGAATGTCATTCTATTTTTGCCTGCACATTTCGATTCATACAGTGCCTCCTGCCATGCGAATAATTTCGCTCGGATTGCCACTGTTCGCAGGATACTCAGCACCGCCAATGATTGCATCCAATATGAATACGCTAATATTCGATAAATTTCCCTGAAGCCCCGATAACATATTCTTTCCCATCTGGCCACTCTTCTATGGACCAGGTCCTTTTATTTTGCCTCGCCGTTTCAATACCCTTTAGTTTCAGTGGTTGGCCAATCCATTCTTTTGAACCAAGCAGCACCGTATTTTTTTTGACTGACAATAAACATCTCAATGTCCTTTTCCCTCTCCGTTCTTGTATTTCACCGGAAAGCTGATGAACATCTCCAATAAATTTACCCTTGAGCCCTAATGATACACAGGTCGTTCCGATAAATTTTCGCCACGCAATATGCCATTTGTGGAAGCCAGCACTTTTCCTTTTGGATTCATGAATCCAACCCATGAGAAAGTGGGAAAGCTATCTTGAAGCTGATTGAGCAGCATCTGCAATTTGTCAGGTTCAAAAACGGTCTTTCAGGTCGATCATTTGCCCCGGCAGCTCCAGCTTCCCTGAACGTGTCCACATGAAACGGTCCATCTTGTCCGAGGTTTGGAAGCTGTGCTCGTCAGGAGTGACCAATTTCAGTTTCCACAGCGACAGAGGATTTCTGGCTGAGAATATACCCAATCGTCATATGACCAGCAGGGATAACACGCCAAAGGTCATGGTTAGTACAGTTTTAAGTTTAAAGACATCATTGCCTACAATAAACGATGAAACCAGCTTGCTTTTTTTCAACATCATTCATGCTGCTAAGAACCACGGGATGTCACCTGTTCGTTTTCATCTTTATCGGAAATAATGTCTTTTTTCATTATACAGATCCATACAATATGGGAACGCTATTCACACCGTGTTTCTTCCATTCAAAGAATAGTCACGATTCTGTATATACATACTTGGGTTATGAATATAGAGAGCAAGCATGCTCACAGAGCCATATGGGCACTGTTTGCCACAACAGAAAGCATTAGAAATTCAGTCATTGGGGGTGTAATGTTGAGCCTGCTTCATGTTGCTGTGATTCTGCCTTTTGCCGCTGGTATTGTTCTTGCCATGCTGCATCGATTCTTCCGTAAAATACATATGGGATGGCTGGTGTTGCTTGTTCCGGCCCTATTATTTGTTTATTTTGCGAGCCTCATACCCGCCGTGTCCCAGCGTAACACAGTATCCGGATATATTCCCTGGATTCCGTCACTGGACATTGGATTTAATCTATATCTGGATGGTCTAAGTCTGCTGCTGACACTCTTAATTACGGGAATAGGAACTCTGGTGGTCCTTTACTCCATTTTCTACATGGATACCAAAGAAGCCTTGCACCGTTTCTACCTGTACCTGCTCATGTTTATGGGAGCCATGCTCGGCGTGGTATTGTCTGACAATATGATTGTGTTGTATGGATTCTGGGAATTGACCAGTATTACGTCCTTTCTTCTGATCGCTTTTCATTACAAACGCAAGGCGTCCACTTCAGGCGCACAGAAATCGTTCCTGATTACCGTATTTGGCGGATTCGCCATGCTTGCCGGATTCATGCTGATGTACCTCATGACGGGTACGTTCAGTATTCGCGCAACGATTACGGAATGGGGCCAGATTCAGGATAGTGCGATCTTCTTACCTGCACTTGTACTGATTCTGATCGGGGCTTTTACCAAATCAGCGCAGTTCCCTTTCCACATCTGGCTGCCTGACGCCATGGAAGCTCCAACACCCGTCAGCGCCTATCTGCATTCGGCGACCATGGTCAAAGCGGGGTTGTATGTCGTAGCCCGGTTTACACCCATCTTTGGTGGACAGGGATTATGGTTCTGGCTTGTCACCGGGGTTGGATTGCTCACCCTGTGTTATGGATCATTCCTTGCCGTGAAAAAAAATGACCTTAAGGCGATTCTGGCCTATTCTACCATCTCGCAGCTTGGTCTGATCATGTCTTTGCTCGGCGTTGGCTCGGCAGCCATCTATTTCGGATATGGCGAATCCTCCGCGATGTACACGGTTGCCATTACGGCAGCACTGCTTCATCTGTTCAATCACGCTACCTTCAAGGCGGCACTGTTCATGGTCGTTGGCATTGTGGATCATGAAACAGGCACGCGGGATATAAGGAAACTCGGCGGACTTGCTTCATTTATGCCAGTGACCTTTACGGTAGCGCTCGTCGGAGCACTCGCCATGGCCGGAATTCCGCCGTTTAACGGATTTCTCAGCAAGGAGTTGTTCTTCCAAGCTATGGTGGAAGTAACACACCTCCGCATCTTTGGACTCGGGTCATGGAGTGTACTCTTGCCTGTGTTCGCCTGGCTCGCAAGTGTGTTTACTCTGATCTATGCGCTTATTATTGTGTTCAAAACGTTCCTTGGTCGCACCCGCAGCGAGATTCCTGCCGAGAAGCTGCATGAAGCCCCCGTCGGCATGTTGATTCCTCCGGTTATTCTCGGGATATTCGTGATCATATTCGGTCTATTCCCGAATCTGCTGGCTGGATCATTAATTGAACCGGCGATGGCTGCTGTACTTCCATCACTGCTAAACGGAAATGAGCACTTTGATGTTCACTTCTCCTTATGGCATGGCATTACACCGGAATTAATTATGACCCTCGGTGTAATCGCCCTCGGTATTACATTGTACAAACTGCTGCCGCGCTGGAGAACGATTTATGAGCACTACCCACAAGGGTTAACGATAAACAATATGTACCATGTCGTACTCGATAACCTTCAGCATTATGCACGCAAATGGACGGAAGCCTATATGAATGGCTCGGTTCGTAATTATCTGGTATATATTTTCTCGTTCACCGTTGCATTGCTGGTTTATGCCTTTTTCCGCTCAGGAGAAAATATTACCTGGAACTTTAAGGGCAATGCCCCCTTTTCTTTCTATGAAGCAGTGCTGCTCATCGCACTGATTGCAGCAGCGGTTTCGATCCCTTTTGCGAAGAACAGGCTATCCGCAGTCATTATGACAGGCGCAGTGGGTTACCTCGTCACATTACTGTTCGTGCTGTTCCGAGCACCGGATCTGGCATTAACCCAGATGATTGTCGAAACGGTATCTGTCGCACTGTTCCTGCTTTGCTTCTACCATCTGCCTGAGCTGCAACGGGGCAAATCGAGCCGCCGCTATCTCAGTGTGAATATGGTTGTAGCAATTGCAGTAGGTGTGGTCATGACCTTTGTTGCATTAGCTGCGAGCGGAACCGCGTCACTGGAGAGCATTTCCGACTTTTTCATTCAGGAAAGTTACAATCTGGCTGGCGGCAAAAATGTCGTCAACGTTCTGCTGGTGGACTTCCGTGGATTCGATACCCTGCTGGAGATTATGGTACTCGGGGTAGCTTCATTGTCCATCTACTCCATGATTAACCTGAACCTCGAAGCGAGGGACCTTGGTGCTAGACTGAAATTCCGCAAGAAAGAACAGACTGAAGAAACCGATGAAGATACGGATGACAAATCGGACAATACGAAAAAGTATGGCAACCGTGAACGCAGTTCGTCAACGTGGGATACCGTACCACTTCAAAGCAACGATGTGTTGTTGCAAACGACGACCAAAGTTGTTGTCTTTATTATCCTGACCTTTGCGCTGCATTTGTTCTTCGCAGGACATCATAACCCGGGTGGCGGGTTCATTGGTGGTCTGGTGACCGCTGCTGGTCTGGTGTTAATTGCGCTGGCATTCAGTACAGATACTGTACGCAAAGCGTTACCTATCGATTTCCGCACCTTGACGGCTATCGGACTGGGCATTGCCTTATTGACTGGAGCCGGCTCGTTTTTGTTCAGCGTACCTTTCCTGAGCCAGACCTTTGGTTACTTTGAGCTTCCAATACTCGGAGAAACGGAACTTGCAACCGCGATGCTGTTTGACCTCGGCGTATACCTCGCCGTCCTGGGCGTCACCATGACTATCATTCTACAGATCGGGGAGGATCGCTGATATGGAAATATTGATGTGTGTGGCCGTTGGCA
>Ga0153960_1000100_pt1 | contig 19811 bp, 14 predicted proteins | sample TSFL044MetaG_FD_102274 | JGI IMG/M metagenome (GOLD analysis project Ga0153960, IMG submission 102274) | Attine ant fungus gardens microbial communities from Florida, USA - TSFL044 MetaG | ecosystem: Host-associated > Fungi > Mycelium > Unclassified | place: USA: Florida, Withalacochee...
AAACCCTTGGTAAAGTATTTTTGCAAGAACGGATAAACGAGCAAAATTGGAATGGCACCCAAGAACATTTGAGCGGCGCGCCCAGTTCTGGCGTTCATCATCGATAACAATTGAGTATAGTCTGATCCAGATTTCAGCATGATTTGCTCAAAGCTCTGCAGCAGGGTCTGCAGGTAGCTTTGTAGTGGATAATTGGCTGGATTGTTCATATAGATAATGCCATCGAACCATGAATTCCAATGGCCGACGATACTGAACAAACCGACCGTTGCGAGAGCGGGCTTGAGGAGCGGCAATAGGATACGAAGCAATACCTGCACTGGCCCGGCACCGTCGATGATCGCTGATTCTTCAATCTCCTCTGGCAAACCTCTAATGAAATTCATAAGAATAATCATACTAAACACGGGCAGGGCTCCGGGCAGAATCAGAGACCAAATCGAATCAATCAATCCCATTTTGACGACTACCAGATAGGTAGGAATTAATCCTCCGCTAAATAACATGGTCACAATGAAAAATCCCATATAGATATTACGGCCCATCAATTTTTGTTTGGATTTGGATAATGGATAGGCGGTGAGCACAATCAGTACCAGATTTACCAACGTTCCGAGAACGGTTCGTTGGATCGCCACCCAGAGAGAGGAGAAAAATGACCCTCCAGTTAATGCAAATTCATAAGCCTTAGTCGTGAATTCAACGGGCCAGAACGTAACACTTCCCGCGGATACAGCGGAACTGCTGCTGAATGAAACAGCCAACAGGTTGATAAATGGGAGGATACAGAGTAGAGAGATTAGAAGCAGTATCGTGTAGTTTAGGATATGGAACACACGCCTGCTCATACTTTTATCATAGATCATAATGAACGTTCCTCCTTAGAAGATGCGATAGCCGGCTACCCTGTAGGCCAGGAAGTACGATACGGCAACGAGAACACTGGAAATGATGGATTTAAATAATCCGACAGCGGTACCAATCGAATATTGTGCCTGCTGAATTCCCAGACGGTATACATAGGTATCAATAATATCTCCCGTCTGATACACGACAGGGGAATACAGGTTATAGATTTGATCGAATCCGGCATTGAGGACGTTACCCAGTGACAACACAGTCATTAAAACAATCGTTGGCATGAGAAGGGGTAAAGTGATGTAGATGGTCTGCTTCCATCGTTTGGCTCCATCAATTACCGCGGCCTCATATAGACCAGGGTCAATACTGGTTAGGGCAGCTAGATATACAACCGTGCCGAATCCAAAGCCTTTCCAGATATCACTCACGATCATGGTCCAAGGGAATATGGACGGTGTGCCCAGAAAAGAGATCGGTGCAATCCCGAATACGCCTAGAAATGTATTGATGATGCCATCGGAGCTAAGTATATCCAGCATGATGCCAGCCATAATGACCCAAGAGAGGAAGTTCGGAATGTATACGAGTGTTTGAAATGTACGTTTGACACCACTGTTCAGTACTTCGTTAAGCAGTAATGCGAAAATAACAGGCACGATAATGCCCCCGATAATCTTGAAGACGGACATATAGAGTGTATTCCAGATGGTTCTTACGAAGTTCGGCTGACTAAATACATGTGAAAAATTGTCCCATCCAACCCATGGAGAGTTAAAGCCGAGACCCGGATTGTATTTTTGAAATGCAATAATAAGTCCATAAAAAGGGATGTAGCTAAAGATGAAGACTAAGACCAGGCTCGGGATCAACATGAGATGGTAGGGGCTTTGCTGCTTCCATTTGCTCAGCATTCTTTATTCCTCCGTTCTTGGCAACCGCATTATTATTTTCCGTAGGCATCATTAACTGCCTGGGTTGCTTCATCGCCTCCGGCTGCTCGCCAATTCTGGACGACAACATCGAAATAATCGATACGTTCACTGCCCATGATAATCTTGGTGAAACCTTCCGTCAGGATATCATCCAGCGTTGTACCGTAGCTTGACAGCACCTCCGGTGAAACACCCCATAGCGCCGTCTTAATGTAGTTCTCGCTATCGAGTACTTTCTTAGCCAGACCATACGCATTCTTTGGAGCACCTTGTTGCAAATAATCACCGACTGCTCCCGGTGTTGCATTCTTCATAAACTCAACACTGTTGTTATATTTCTGCCACATTCCCGAAGTAGTGAGTCCACTGGTATCCTCGGATTGAAGGGCTGCTGATACAGCCTCGAACTGCTCGTAATCTGAATTCGGATTAAGCACACGGAACGCCCCGACCACATGGGCAATATCATTGTCCAGCAAAGCAGAGAGTGTTTCTTTGGGCTCCTTGCCATTGCCTTCATCAACGATATAAGCATAGTCATTCAAAATCTTGATCACTTCTTGAGGGCTCTTGAATCCTTTTTTCATGACAATATAATTGTTGTTGGCGAAGAAGATGGATTGTTTCGCTTCCTTACCATCAATGGTAGGGATGATATACGGATAAAAGATCGCGTCCTTACCCAGATTGGCTACTGTATCGACACCAGGATTATAACCCCACCACTGGTAATAAGGCTGTACGCCCACTTTGCCGGCTACGATATCCGCGTTCATCGCATTAAAGTCTTTGATTGCAAATTCCGGATCAATAATGCCTTGCTTGTACCAATCCGACCACTCAGCCAGTGCATTCTTCATCTCAGGCTGGACTGAGCCATATACTAATTTCCCACTGGTGTCTTCCATCCACATATCTGGATGTGCATTCCATGCAATGGCGAGCAGGTTGAGGTAATCGAGCGATTGATCTACTGCTATGCCATATCCGCCGTGCTTTTTCATAAATTTCAGTGCAATGTTCTTGATGTCTTCCACCGATTTCGGATCTTGGAGACCCAGTTCTTCTTTCCAATCGTTCCGAATCCAGATGAAGTCTGGTTGATCAATTAATCCCCAGTGCATCTGCGGTATCCCGTACAGCTTGCCGTCCTTCTTACCAGACTCGTAGCTGTCCGCGTCCGTTTCCATGTAGCCTTTGAGACGTTCTGAAGCGTGTTGTTCAAAGACATCGGTAAGGTCCATTACCATGTCTGCTTCGACTAACTGTCGTAATTGTGATGGATTAACCCTAAACACGTCGGGGAGATCATTCGATGCTATAGCCAAATTCAATTTGGTATCATACTCATCGCTGACCCAGTCTGTTTTGACATCGATATTAAACTGCTCTTTGTATCGCTTGATCCACACATTGTTTGTGATATCATCGCCCTTTGGATATTTGGCAGAAGTATATTCTGACGTCACGGTGTGAATGGTTGTTATTCCGCCCTCGTTGGCATCCGAATCGGTATTGGATGTACTTTTCTCGGTGCTGCTTCCATTCGTACAGGCGGCGACCAATAAGGTCGACAGGCATAAAGACAACAGTAAAGTCTTGGTTTTCTTGTTCATTTCCTTTCCCCCTTAAGCGTCATATGTGAATACGTTTTCTTGAAAATAGTCTAAACGAGAAAGGGAGAACGGGATATAAAGGTTATTGACGAGAATTCGCATGTTTTTTTACTTTTGGGTTAAGGCGGAGAAATGTTTGTGCACTTTTTTTACTTTTCACCCAATCTTTTTTTACTCATGGCCCAATGACGAAACGATCCAGATATTTTGATTCGGTATTATTACGTGGCAGCCATATTAACAAAAACAATAGAATAATCTGGAATTTTAGGATAAGATATATACATCTGAACAAAAAGGAGCGAATTTCAATGACTAACATGGTGATTGTGCTTTAGGTTCACAGAAGGATATTTGCGGCATGGGAATTCCTTTTGTGGACATTGCAATGCGGGAGATCGTCCCGACAATGTTTACTGGAGGAGATCATTATTAACTTTAACGAAGCTGTAAACATCAGCAATACGCATGTACTGGCATTGGTATCGGAGTTGTTTGATCTGGAGGGTTACAACATTCAGCTTATTCCACCTTATGAGGGTGGGCGGAATGTCGTTTACACCTGTGAGCAAGAGGGGTGTGAATCGCTAATTCTCCGAGTGTCTTTTTTGCCTGACAGAAATCGCGAAGATTATATTGCCGAACTGGAATATGTCCAGTATCTGTTTGATCATGGGGCCAGCGTTTCGAATGTGGTGAGTTCCAAGAAGGGCAATCTGTTGGAAGAGATCACTTATGATCATCATACTTTTTTTGTCTGCCTGTTTAACAAGGCCAAGGGAAAGTTGCTGGTAGAAAATAATTATCAGTACCGGGAAGGTGTTCCAATTACCGAGCACTACTATAATTGCGGTAAAGTCTTGGGCAAAATGCATCAGCTATCCAAAAGCTATGTTCCCGTTCATCGCAGGCATCATTTTTTGGACAATTACAAAGTTGAATATATCAATAACGTGATACCTGAATCTTTCTCCCTGCTTAAGGAGAAGATGGTTGAGCTCCTGAATACCTTAAAAGGTTTGGATACAAATCAGGAAACATTCGGGATGATCCATTTCGATTATAATGATGGCAATTACTCAATCGATTTTGATACCGGCCACATCACGGTGTATGATTTCGATAATTCATGCTTTGGTTGGTATATGTACGACCTGGCAGATTTATGGACACACGGTGTGGGCTGGATACAATTCGAACCTGACGCCAGTAAACGCAAAGCGTTTATGTATGATTATTTTGAAACCGCCCTTGCTGGTTATACTTCCGAAACCAAGATCGAAGATTCGATGCTGGAGAAGCTGCCTTTATTTATTCAAGTCACCCTCTTGGAGACTATTCTAGGTCAATTGGAGGAAATGCAGCATACTGGCGAAGAACCGGAAGATAACGAAGAAGTGTTGTATCTCATTAAATGTCTGGAAGAGGATATACCTTACAGGGGATTTTTCCATGACATATATTCGAGTGAAGCACCCTTTACGTTATGAGGAACGCTGAAGTGACATACACCTGAAGCATGAATAACCAGTGACAAAACAAAGAGGCAGCCGGCTTAGACCGGTTGCCTCTTTGTTTAGCTACGCCACTCTATTCAAATTTGGAAGGAGGCACGTTGTAAAATTTTTTAAATGCCTTGGAAAAGGTGAAGGGGTCGGGATAACCCAGAAATCCGGCAATTTGCTGGACCGTATATTTTTTCTCGTACAGATAATCCCGTGCCCGGTTCATCTTGATTTGATTGATGTACTGTCCCGGCGTAATACCCAAAATTTTCTTGAACAAAGAAATAAAATATTTCTCAGAGACACCGGCAATGGCTGCAAGCTCGTTAACTCGGATGACACGATGCAGATTCGCATCCACGTATGGGAATACGTTCTGCAGCACCTCCAGACTTCCTTCCGTTTTCCGCATTTTTCGGCCTTTTAGAAATTTACCGTTATACAGACCTTGCCCGTGAAGCTCCAAAATTTTGGCAATCACCAGAAGCAGAGAAGCCTTCAAATAGAGTGGACTTCCGGAAGCGCCGCTAGTCTGCTTGAGCCTTCGATAGGATGAGGTGAACAGTGCTGATTCCTCCCGAACCAGGTTGCCTGGTACGATGCCCGGCAGTTGAAACTCGCCCAGAATTCGCTTTTGCTCAGCGATGCTGAAATCAAAGTGCATGTATATGAATCGGCACAGCTCTCCGGTCGTGGAAGCAATATAGGGCATATCCGGATAAAAAAACACCACGTCACCCGGGTCCGCCATATGTTCGATCCCATCGATGGTAATCTTGACGGAGCCTGCTGTAATGAACCACAGATCATAATCGGAATGAGACTTGTGCTCTATCCAATTGCCGTCGTGCGTTTGTTCCAAATAAGAGCTCATGCGAAGTGTGATATACTCCGAAAGTTCGTCCATTATACTCATATTTACAATCCCTGCATGCGTCCGATCCAACTCATCGCCCCTCCACTTTATGACATCCTTCATCTTTTTACTAATGTAACAAAGGGTTTAACTCTTGTTAACTATCGTACCATATGACATGTTTTGAAAACTATCACACATTCTGATCTCAGGCCACTCCCTTATAATGAACTTATATCGTGAAGAGGAGGGGTTCGTAATGAATGGTACAAACATACAGCACCCAAAGGTCGTCGTAATTGGAGCAGGCAGCCTGTTTTTCGGTCGTCAATCCATCTGGCAGATGGTTCACTCACCATACTTGAACCAGGGAACTTTGGCTTTAGTGGATACGGACGAGGAGCGGCTCTCGAAAATGGTAACACTGGCAGAGATGGTCGCCCGGGAGAACAACGTATCCTTAAAGATTGAGGGCTCGGTGGACCGAAGACAAGTGCTGCCGGGAGCTGACTTCGTTGTGCTTAGCTTTGCAGAGCAATCGGTCAAATATCGGGGAATTGACTGCCAAGTCTCTCTAAAGTACGGCATTCGCATGTGTTCCGGCGATACCATTGGCCCGGGCGGGATCTTTAGGGCAATGAGAGAACTCCCGGTTATTATGGAATGCGCCAGAGACATGGAAGAGCTGTGCCCTGATGCCTGGGTGATTAATTATATTAACCCGTCTACCGTTCATGGCATCGCACTACATCGCTATGCGCCGAAGCTAAAATCGTTTGCCCTGTGCGATAGTCATCATATGCCGCATAAGAAAGCCTATTACGCTGTAAGAGCCGGAATCATCGAAAAGACAGATGAGTTCACCCGTGAGATTGACCGGAAATTTGATTTCCGCATCGCTGGTGTCAATCATTTCACTTGGCTGCTTAAAGCGGAATTCGAAGGAAAAAATGTGATGCCCCTAATCGCGGAAGCCATGCGCAAAATGGCAGGTGATGAGAACAACGGCGGTGATCGCGGCGCAAAAGCTATTTTTAACGATGCGATTACTTACGAACTGTATGATATTTTCGGAATCATCCCCACGTGCACGGCGCATACGAAGGAATACGTTCGGTATTGGCAAGGTCTCGGCAAGACTACAGACGCGATTCCGCCATTATCCATCTGGGAGACAGAGGACAGGTATCAGCGTCACGACGAAATGTGGCGTCAGGTGGATGACTTTCTTGCGGGAAACATCCCCATTGCCGATTACATGAGTACTTTTGGGCCGGATCATGCAACCGATATCATCGAAAATATGGTGGGGAACTTGGGCAAAAAATTCTTCATCAATACGCTTAATCAAGGCGCGGTAACCAATATGAATGCGGATTCGTTCCTGGAACTACTGTGTGATGTAGATATGGATGGGGCGAAACCACTCCATGTAGGCGAGATGCCGCGCGGTGTAAGAGGCATGCAAGAACTTGTACTGGATACGCATGAGCTGACGGTCGAAGCTGTTCTGGAACAGAGCTACGAGAAGCTGAGAAGGGCGATGCTCACCGATCCACTCGTGAGTTCCATCAGTGACGCGGACAAGATCATTCATGAACTGTTGGAATTGGAGCGTGATATGATTCCTGACGTGTGGTACAAGGACAGACTGCAGTATAGCTAATAAATAGATAACGATATAAGACCACGTCGGCTCCTTCCAAGGAACAACGTGGTCTTTGATTTTATCATTTAACAAGAAATCCTACTCTACTTTAAACAAGCCAGCATGGTCTTCATAGTACGAAGTAATAAAATCACGAAATTCTCTTACAGAAGGAGATAACCATTTTTGTTTGACCCAGGATAGGCTAATTGGATATATAGCTGAATCATCAGCAATTTTTACATAACGTAACCCCAGTGTTCTACACACGGAGATAGGAAGTAGTGCAACGCCCTGATTGAGCCTGATAATTTCAAGCAAAGTATGCGAATCGACCTCGAATGCAAGGTTGGGCAGGAAGCCTGCTTTTTCACAGAGCATGGTTGTAAACCGGCTATACTCCTTATTATCAGCAAGGGAAATAAAGGGCTCATTTGCTACAACATTTAATGAAATGCTTGTCTCTCCGCCGTATGCATGACTCGTGGGCACAACCAGAACAATATCCTCCTCGACAAGGACAACACTCTCTATCTCCTCATCCTGAATCGGATGCCCCGTAATCCCCAGATGCATGTCACCTTTCTTCAATCCTGTAATAATTTCACTGCGGGCGCCAATGCCTTGATGAAGCTTGGTTTCGGGGGAGGCGTTGATATAGTCACTAATGAGGCCTGTGAGGAATCGGGTATTCGTTATCGAGATCCTGATCGTATTGGAAATTTGCTGTTCCTCCGCTTTAATCTCCACCTCTGCATTTTCAATTTCAATAAAAATTCTGTTTACGTGCTTCAATAGAATTTCACCTGAGGAATTCAATTGAATGTTTCTTCCTCTCCTGTGAAATAAGGGGGTACCCAGTTCATCCTCAAGTCTTTTAATCGTCAAGCTTAGGGAAGGTTGAGCAATATTCAATTGTGCAGCTGCCTTAGAGATATGTTCAGTATAGGCAACGGTCTGAAAGTATTTGAGCTGAAGCAATTCCATTTACGTGCACTCCTTATTTATTCTGATAAATATATATAGTACTTATTATGTATTATATTAAATTTAAATATTGATGTAGAATTTTTTTATGCGATACGGATGAAAATTTTAAATACCAAAAACTTGACTAAATTTAAGAGGTAGGTGTCTTTGATGAAAATCGATGTGAATAACATAGCTAAAAATCTGAATACCCCCCTAACGGCTCCGGCATTCCCGATGCCACCGTACAAATTCGTGAATCGTGAATACTTGAATATTATTTACCGAACTGATGAAAAAGCGTTGCGGGCAGCCGTACCAGAACCACTGGAAATTACCGAACCTTTGGTTAAATTCGAAGTGATGTGGATGCCGGATGTTTCTGGACTGGGTGCCTATACCGAAGCTGGACAAGTCATTCCTGTGCAATTTAATGGGGAGGAAGGCGATTATGTGCATTCGATGTACGTAGACAATTTCCCAGCGATTGCGAGTGGGCGAGAACTTACAGCTTATCCGAAAAAGTTAGGTGCGCCCAAGTTGTATACCGATTCAGATACACTTGTCGGCACGCTTGATTATGGAACGCTGCGTGTAGCAACGGCAACGATGGGTTATAAACATGTGGAGATGGATAAGGCGCTCGCCAAACGCGAAATATGCAGACCTAATTTTATGATTAAGATTGCGACGGACTATACCGGGAATTTAAGAATATGTGATCTGATCCGCACTCAAATTACGGACATTGAAGTGAAGGAGGCCTGGACAGGGCCGGCAAGACTTCAACTATTCGAACATGCATTGGCACCTCTTGCAGATCTGCCTGTGTTGGAAGTCATTTCAGCATCCCATATCCTTACTAACCTAACCTTAAACGCTGCACAACCTGTATATAACTACCTGGAAGAGAAATAAGGAGGAAAAATAATATGAGAATTGCAATTGTAGGAGCAGGATCTTTGGGAACCATCGTAGGCGCATACCTAGCGGATGGCGGAATGGACGTTGAGTTAATTGATGCATATCAGGAACATGTAGATGCTTTAAATCAGAGTGGTGCTAAAGTGACTGGGACCACGGAGTTTCAGGCCAAAGTAAAAGCCATTACCCCTGAGCAAAAATCAGGACAATATGACCTCGTTTTACTTTTAACCAAACAACTCTACAACGATTCCATTCTCCAAGAATTACTTCCATTCTTAAAAGAAGACAGTATGGTGTGTTCCTTGCAGAACGGGATTCCGGAAGAAAAAGTCGCGTCCATTGTGGGTGAAAAGCGTGTCATTGCAGGCTCTGTTGAATTTGGCGCTACGTTCATTGAACCGGGTGTATCAAGTCTGACCACCGAGTACACTCAATTTAAGCAATATGCTTTTCAGATTGGTGAATTAAATGGTGAAATCACCGAACGAATTCTACGCGTGAAATCGGTGCTGGATCTTGTGGGTGGAACACATATTTCCGATAACCTGGTTGGAACCAAATGGTCCAAATTGCTGATTAATAATGCATTCAGTGGTTTGTCCGCTGCATTGAATGGTGAATATGGGGACATTATTGATCACGAAGCAGGCATCGTAAGTGCAGCTCATATTGCGGACGAGACGATTAAAGTGGCTCGCGCCAATGGGGTCACATTGGTTAAAATGAATGGATTCGACGTCGCTTCACTCGAACTGAACAGCGAAGAGGATATCCCTGAACGCGTAAAAACGTTACGTTACGTGATGGAGCCTTCCAGACTGCTCAAAGCAAGTATGCTTCAAGACCTGGAGAAAAACCGCAAAACGGAGATTGATTATATTAACGGGGTGGTTTCAAGCAGGGCAGAAGGTACCGGAATTGCAACACCTTATAATGATTTAGTTGTAAAACTGGTCAAATCTGCTGAAGAAACTGAAACCATTCCTCATTTTGACACGAATATAAAAGCTTTCGAAGAACTATTAAGTGCACAACAATAAATTCAACTATTTCAACTGAAAGTCGCTATTATAGCGACTTTTTTTGTTGTACCGGCAAATCTTGTCAGCCTTGATTTTACGAGGAATAGACTGTTCTTTGTGTTTTTATTTCCTAAAATTATACAAAAAAATGGTAAAACTGTTTACATAATGGAATGGAGGCCGAGTTTATGCAAATGGGGCCGAAGAAAGATTACTTAAAAAACAGCTTGCTGTAGAAGGGATTTATAACCATTGGATAATAATTACATTGACATCTGCGGCTTTTTCTAAAATAATAAACGTAATTGAATACTGGTACCTTTAATTCAGTCCAGAGAGGCTGGCAAGGGCAGCGGATTTTATAATCACGCGTGATTCGGGGCATATTCCGTTAGGGATGCTCTGCGTCTTCGCGCGGATTATGATGCAAAAAGAGGCTACTTGTCAGTGTGTAACTTGACGAGTAGCCTCTTTTTTCTGCTTTTTTTTGGTATCAGATACACTTTAAGCTGGAGGTATTCTGATGAGTAAACAAGATCAAGAGTTTTCATGGCAAGAGGTGCCAAAATCACAGAGGAACCAATTTTGGAAGACGTTGTCCGTCATGCTGGGTTTCACTTTCTTCTCGGCAAGTATGCTGGCAGGGGGCACGCTTGGAGTCAGCTTGACGTTCATGGAGTTCATTGGCATTGTGCTTGCTGGCAATCTGGTGCTCGGTATCTATACAGGAGCACTGGCGCATATCGCTGCCAAGACGGGCCTTTCCACACATTTACTGGCTAAATATGCATTTGGTGCGAAAGGATCGTACCTGCCATCATTCCTGCTCGGCTTCACACAGGTCGGATGGTTCGGGGTAGGCGTGGCTATGTTTGCAATTCCGGTTGCCAAAGCAATGGATTGGAACGTGTACCTGTTAATCTTGCTGTTTGGTCTTGCTATGACGGCATCAGCCATCTTCGGTATGAAATCGCTCGTCATCTTGGGTTACATCGCGGTTCCGGCTATTGCCATTCTCGGCGGTTACTCCATGTTCGAAGGTGCAGGCTCGCTGGGAGGGCTGCAAGGATTGCTCGATTACACGCCGACAGAGACACTCACTGCGGCGGCAGCATTGACCATTTGTATCGGTTCATTCATAAGTGGCGGAACGCTGACGCCCGATTTTGCTCGATTTTCCCGGACGTCCAAGCAGGCTGTGACCGCAACGGTTATTGCCTTCTTCCTTGGGAACTCGCTTATGTTCCTGTTCGGTGCAGTCGGTGCAATGGCTTATAACCTGGCTGATATCTCGGAGGTCATGTTCCTGCAAGGCTTGCTCATTCCCGCGATCATCGTTCTTGGACTCAATATCTGGACAACCAACGATAACGCCTTATACGCCTCCGGATTGGGTTTTGCCAACATCACTAAAATTTCGAAAAAATTCTTCGTCATCGTAAACGGTATTGTGGGTACTGTATTCGCCATGTGGATGTACAACAATTTCGTCAGCTTCCTCAATGTGCTGGGGGCTGCGGTACCGTCGATTGGGGCGATCATCATCGCGGACTACTTCTTCGTGAAGCGCAGCAACTATAAACCGTTTGCTGACATGAATTTCAAAACTGTAAACTGGGTAGCGATGGTGGCTTGGGCCATCGGTGTTGCGTTTGCTCAGCTGGCTCCAGGAGTAACACCATTAAATGCACTGATCGGTACGGCGGTGGCCTACATCGTGTTGATGCTGATCGTTCCTAACAAAGAATCCAACAACAAAGAAAAGGGGAAAATAAATGATTATACAGAACGCAAAATTGCGGGGTAAAGAAGGTCTATGGAATATTGTCGTGAAGGACGGGAAGTTCGAACAAATTACGCAGGAGCTGCAAGCCACTGCAAATGAGGAAGTACTTGATGTCAACGGTTCACTTGTATTGCCACCATTCATTGAGCCTCACATCCATCTGGATACAACGTTAACGGCTGGCGAACCGGAATGGAATTTGAGCGGAACGCTGTTTGAAGGCATCCAACGCTGGTCGGAACGCAAAGCATTCTTGACACATGAAGATGTTAAAACCCGCTCCAAAACAGCATTGAAATGGCAGATGGCGCAGGGCATCCAACATGTTCGGACACATGTGGACGTTACAGATCCAAGCTTGACGGCAGTCAAAGCGATGCTTGAAGTAAAAGAAGAGATGGCACCATACATCGACATCCAGCTTGTGGCTTTCCCACAGGAAGGTATTCATTCCTACCCGAACGGTGCAGAACTGCTGGAAGAGTCACTGAAAATGGGCGTTGACGTGGTCGGCGGCATTCCGCACTTCGAATTCACGAGAGAATACGGCGTCGATTCGATGAAGGTTGCTTTTGACCTTGCCGAAAAATACGACCGTTTGATCGACATCCATTGCGACGAGATCGATGACGAGCAATCTCGCTTCGTCGAAGTCGTTGCCAAGGAAGCCTACGAACGTGGATTGGGATCTCGCACAACGGCTAGTCACACGACGGCGATGGGGTCTTACAATGACGCATATACGTACAAATTGTTCAGATTGCTGAAGATGGCTGACCTCAATTTCGTCTCTAATCCGTTGGTCAACATTCACCTGCAAGGACGCTTCGACACGTATCCAAAAAGAAGAGGTCTGACTCGCGTCAAAGAGCTGCAGGAAGCTGGTCTTAACGTGTGCTTCGGTCATGATGACATTTTCGATCCATGGTATCCGCTAGGAACGGGCAACATGCTCCAAGTACTGCACATGGGTATTCATGCTTCGCAGTTGCTGGGTTATGATCAAATCGTGAATTCGGTCGATCTCATTACGAAAAACAGCGCAAGAACGTTGCATATTGAGGATGTTTATGGTATTGAAGTAGGAAAACCTGCCAACTTCATCGTTCTTGAAGCAGAGAACGAATACGAGGCTGTTCGTAAACAGGCTGGTGTACTGTACTCGTATAGAGGTGGCCGCAAAATCGCGGAAACAAAACCTCGTGACACGTCGATCATTCTTGAAGGTGGTTCGGAGAAAGTTACGTTCAATAAATAATGAAGAAAATATAACCCATTAAAAGTCGCTATTTTAGCGGCTTTTTTAGTTTAGAAGATGAGGTGTAATTAGAGGGAAATCAAATGGAGGACATGGTACAAACTGGAATGGCTTCGAATCCAAAGTACTGGAGTTCGTGACAGAGTTATAGTTGAAATTTTGGAAAGATTTAACGTATATTTAGGATTGATCTTTATGCTATAGACAGAGGTGATTGATTGAGCACATCAAAAAAGCGCATCCAATTAATTGATGGACTGCGCGGATTCAGTCTGGCCGGTATCGTGCTGGCGAATATGCTGGCTTTCCAATACGGAATGTTCGGCCAGAGTAAACCCCAACTATTCGGGATCGGTGGTGTAGACCAGGCATTTCTCTCGTTTCTGCAGATCACTGTGGTAGGTAGTTTTATGCCGATCTTTGCCTTCATGTTCGGCTTCGGTATGATCAAACTGTCAGAAAGCCTTCAATCGCGAGATTTACGACCAAAGTGTCATCTTGCCCGGCGTTTTCTACTACTGTTTGGTATCGGATTGCTGCACATAACCTATCTTTGGGAAGGGGACATTCTATCGTTTTACGGTGTACTCGGTTTCTTTCTGCTGATGTTCCTGAATCGAAAGCCAAAAACGCTGCTCATTTGGGCGGTACTGCTACTTGTCGGAGCAGGGCTGCTAGGTTTGCCGGCATCCAATCCAATGAATCCGCTATCTATTGAATCCACTCATATGGAGAACTACATCATTCAAAGTCAGGATGTATACGGTAACGGCAACTACGAGGAGATCAGGGATTTCAGCAATAACGGCGATCCATTCGGTGGGGATTTGGATGTGTCATTTGCCTTGTTGACCCTGGTATTAGCCCCGCTAATGACGGTACCGATGTTTTTGCTAGGTATGCACGCGGCCAGAATGGGCACGTTTAGCGATCCTCAGGCAATGAGGCATATGTATTTACGTCGTGCCTCATTCTTGATTCCAGTTGGTTTGATACTCAAAGCATACGGTGTGTTGGCGCCACAATTTGGTGCGGAAGGATGGCCCGGAATCGGAATCGGCGGGACGCTCGGGGGAATGTTGCTTGCACTCGGATACATTTACGCATTTGCAATGTTATACGCAGGAAGTCGCCGTTATAGCCTGATGCGCAGGTTTGAGGCGGTCGGCCGTCTCTCACTGACGAATTACCTGATGCAGAGTGTCATCTGTACGACTATTTTTTATGGTTACGGTCTAGGTCTGTTTGGGCGTGCTGGTGTAATCATTGGAGCAATTATTGCACTTGCTGTATATGGTACTCAATTATGGCTCAGTCCGTTATATCTTAAGAAATTTAGCAGTGGGCCAGTCGAGTATCTCCTTCGGATCTGGACATATCTATCTTGGAAAGGACAGCCAAGAAAGAAGAAAAGATCGAACACGAATTTGCAAGATAGTGCTCCTAGAGTGCACTGAGCATAAAACGTTGCTACAAATGCACAAAGAAGGCCTTTCTGTTAGAAGAAGGGTACCTTTGTGCCGCAGCAATCATCGACCAAAGCTTGAACCCTAAAGTATTCTCAACAACGCTCTAAAAGGCGATACATCCCGATATAGTGTCTCAGGTTCCTTAGATTTCTGACATCTTGACCGCACGTGAACCACACAGTTTGCACATTCAGAATGTAGCGAGTCTAATACATAAGCTAACTATTATAGTGCGGGCAGCGTTAAGGTATACGAAATGAAAGATGCAGCGTATACATCCGACTGTTTCCACTCGGACTTGAAAGGATCGTTATTGTGCTAAAAATAATTAATTTTCTTCTATTATTGCTGATCATTTGGGTAGCAATCCTATATCCTTTTCGAGTAAACCATTTGAGGGCATCTTTTGTATTCAGCTAGGAGGGCAATGGTTGTAACATAGTGAGCTCATGTCCGACTAGCTGAAGTTGGAGGGAGGGGCAGAGGTCCTTTTGGCAGTTGCCTCTCCCATTCGGAAAACTTGAAAAGCTCGACAATGCTCCTTCTAACAAATGATGATCTTCTTGTACTGCATTTTTGAGACGAGAGAGAGCACCTCACAATGGAGCTGTGACGGCATTTTTTAATTTGGATACGCCTTCCTGTAATTGAACATCTGACAAGTGTGCAAATGATAAATAGATACCATACTTCGTACCGTCAGACGTTGAACTGCTGACCTCTGAGTATACAACCCCTTCTGACCTGGCCGATGCCCGAAAGACTTCATAAGTGGATGCATCACCTCGCCACCAGCCAAACACGTGCAGACCGGCTTCATTTTCCACCCAATCAAACCATGTTGAGAGTTGCTGGTTCAAAAGTTTGAGTAACAGATGAAATTTGCGACTGTATAAACGATTCATCCTACGCAGATGACGCTCATATTGTCCGCTTGTCATAAATGCTGCTAATGCCCGCTGTTCGATCAGATTGACAGGTCTTGGCTCGTATAATGCCTGTGCTTTTCGAAAGGTGTCTGCCAAGGTGGGGGGGAGAACCACATAACCAAGCCGTACTTCTAAAGGCAAGGTTTTCGTGAAGCTGCCCAGATAGATTACGCGTCCCGCTTTATCCAATGTTTTCAGCGGTTCAACATGCATTCCTCGATATCGGAATTCACTATCATAATCATCCTCCACAATCATAGCATCATGACGATGTGCCCACTCCAGCAAAGTTTGTCTGCGTTCAAGACTGAGCATTTCGCCGGTAGGAAATTGTCGTGATGGCGTGACAAACAACATACGTGCATCCCAGTTTTGGGGTACAACTCCTTGACCATCGAGATTAGCTTCGATCAAATTTGCACCCGCAGCCAAAATGGCTTGTGAAATTCCGATATAACAAGGACTTTCCGTCACTACATGATCCCCAGGATCTGCAAGTAATTGAGTGAGTAGAGCTATAGCTTGCATAGAGCCGGCAGTCACTGCAATATGATCCGCATCGACTTGAATCCCCCGCATCCGCCGAAGGTAGGCAGCAATGGCTTCTCGCAATTTCGGATCTCCTGTTGAACTAACAAGAGCAGAGGTTGTTTCTATGTGATGCTCTCGATTTCGTATCTCAGCGTACAATCGATTGTTCCATTCATCGTAAGGGAATTTGGAGAAATCAGGCTGATATTTGCTAAAGTCAATAACTTCGTCGCTTTCTATTCTGGAATCACTTGTTTGTGCATTGGTTTGTGAATTCCTTTGAGTTGTGTGCTGTTCAAACTGCTGAATACGATTACCCCAGGCTGATAAGTGATGAGTGCAAGCTTTCACGGTGGACGCATCATTGCTTAAATCCAACTGGTAAGCAACAAAGGTTCCTCTTCCATGCTCTGAATGAATGTAACCTTGAGCAGTCAACGTGTCGTATACCTGATTCACTGTTCCGCGGGAAATGTGATATGTCGCAGCTAATTCTCGTGTAGATGGTAACTTCTCGCCATACACCAGATTACCTTCTTGAATCGCATCACGAATTGCTTGATAGAGAGCCTTCATCTTGGTATATTTTCGGTTCAAATATGAACTGTAAGCTACATGAAATTGCATATGCCCTCCAGAGGTTATTTTAGAAGTGGTACAATAAAAACCAAAAATATTGGATCTTTTTAGTTGTCCATTCTCATTTTATACTAAATCATAGGTTGAAGTGAAACAATAAAGTTAAATAGGAGGAATACAATCATGCAAACAGGTACAGATCGTGTAAAAAGAGGAATGGCTGAGATGCAAAAAGGCGGCGTCATTATGGACGTCATGAATGCAGAGCAAGCTAAAATCGCTGAAGCAGCGGGGGCAACAGCTGTTATGGCTCTTGAACGGGTACCCTCAGATATCCGCGCAGCAGGCGGTGTAGCTCGTATGGCAGATCCAACCATCGTTGAAGAGGTTATGAAGGTTGTATCTATTCCGGTTATGGCCAAGGCGCGGATCGGTCATTACATAGAAGCCAAGGTGCTTGAATCCCTAGGTGTGGATTACCTCGACGAAAGTGAAGTTCTTACGCCTGCAGACGAAGTGTTCCACATCGATAAACAGGAGTTCACTGTACCCTTTGTATGTGGAGCCAAAGATCTGGGAGAAGCTCTTCGCCGTATTGGAGAAGGCGCATCCATGATTCGTACAAAAGGTGAGCCTGGAACGGGCAACATCGTTGAGGCAGTTCGTCATATGCGTCTGATCAACAGTCAGATCCGCAAAGTGAAAAACATGTCCAAGGATGAGTTATACGCTGAAGCAAAAAATCTGGGCGTAGCTTATGAACTACTGCGCGATGTTCATGAAAATGGAAAACTTCCTGTCGTTAACTTTGCAGCAGGCGGCGTAGCCACTCCGGCAGACGCAGCACTAATGATGCATCTGGGAGCAGACGGTGTGTTTGTAGGGTCCGGTATTTTCAAATCAGATAACCCTGAGAAATTCGCTCGTGCAATCGTTGAAGCTACAACACATTACACGGATTACAAATTGATTGCCGAAGTATCCAAAAACTTGGGTGCCCCTATGAAAGGCATTGAAATTTCTAAATTGTCTCCAGAGGAGCGCATGTCCAACCGCGGTTGGTAAGTGTGAATAGAACAGCGGATGTAAAGTAGTGTTATGATTCTACACAGCGCTGTAGATGAGCAATGAGATTGAATGGAGTTTGAATAGATATCAAGTAAAGCCGATCAATGGATAAAATTGATCGGCTTTGTTGCGCTTCAGAGTCTGTATCATGCGTTTCATCCGAATTTCGCCCTTAAACTTGTGATAAGATAGTATATTTGAGAGTGAAATTCAGCATCGATGTCGATGAAAGGCGGATGTTCAAACATGTTCAATATTGCAATCTGTGATGACGAGGAGAAACAAAGAGAACTTGTGAAAACGATGCTTATCTCCTTATCTCTAAAAACGAATATTGATTTCCAAATTACATTATTTGCATCCGGAGAGCAGCTCGTCTCACATTATAAAAACGTTGGAGACACGTTTCATATCCTCATCATGGATGTGGAGATGAGCGGAATGAACGGAATCCAGACAGCCAAAGAAATCAGGAATATGAAGTATCTGGATGTGCAAATCATGTTTCTGACCAGCTACCCCGAGTATATGGTGGAGAGTTTTGATGTGGTTACTTTTCAATATCTGATCAAACCAATCCTGCCGGATATCTTCGAGGAGAAAATGATCAAGCTGTGCCAATATTTTAAAGCGCTGGACAAAAAGTATGTACTGATTAAGTCAGATTATGAAGAACTTCTATTGAAATACGATGATATTCTCTGGATTGAGGTCATGAAGAGTTTGACGATCAAGAACAAATTAAAATTTGTGACTCAGGAAAATTCGCATGAGAGCAAAGGCATCCTATCCGGTTACGCCACCGCCTTGAAAGATCATGGTTTCTTGCAAATTCATCGCTCGATTATGATCAACCTGATGCATGTTCAGAAGTTTGCGGGTACTCAAGTCGTCATGTTAAATGGTACGGAATTGCCTATAGGCCGCTCCAAAGTCAAGGAAGTCAAGGATGCTTATACCAAATATATGATTATGAGGATTCAGTGATATGGATATGTATGTAAACTTGTCTGTCTTCGTTGTTCCTTTACTTATGGCATTCCAGGTGAATTTTTATTTCAATTCCGTGCTGGGCAAGTCCAGACGAAAGCCATACAGAGCGATCTATTTCATTGTATTTGTTGTGCTGGGGTATTTCTATTTGGTATCTTCATTTTCACCTGTCGTTTCGTCTGCTTTTGCATTGTTATTCATCTTCAGCCTGGCACAATCCTATGAGGTGGAATTCATCAAAAAAATTGCATTTACCATCCTCTATGCAGTACTGCTCACAACAGTAAATTACATTGCAGTATATATTATGAGCGCGATCGATTCCACGGATTACAGCATATGGGATCATTACAACGTGGATTATCACTGGGTGTTCTCCAAGGTGATGCTGCTTGGTTGCGGTATCATGTTCATTGTTATCCAGATTGTGCGGTTGATTGCCAAACGGAGAAGTTTCGCTATGCATTATCGTTATTATTTCTTGTTTCTGATCGTACCTACCATTACGATCTATCAGATCAATGTGGCCTCGACTTATAGTGAAAAAAACATATATTACGTCGTTTCCGTATTAGGCTCCCTTTTTCTTAATGTGTTCATTGTTTATCTATTCGATAATATGGTAGAAAAGGTTCAGCTCGCACATGAAAATGTGCAACTACAGCGTCAGATGGATTATCAGGATGCCAACTATGAGAAGACAGTGCACAGTTTCAAAAATGTGAAAAGCATCATCCATGATACCAATCAGCAGTTTCTGTACATTGAAGAGTGTATCAAGCAAAACAAGCTTGATGCCGCAGGTGAGCATATTAAACTCACATTGAATAAGATTGAAGGAGCGTACCAGCGGGTGAACTCC
>Ga0153960_1000101_pt1 | contig 19711 bp, 18 predicted proteins | sample TSFL044MetaG_FD_102274 | JGI IMG/M metagenome (GOLD analysis project Ga0153960, IMG submission 102274) | Attine ant fungus gardens microbial communities from Florida, USA - TSFL044 MetaG | ecosystem: Host-associated > Fungi > Mycelium > Unclassified | place: USA: Florida, Withalacochee...
CGAGTCGCCAAACCATCCCCCGTATTCCGCGACGATGTCGAGTTTCAGCAAGTCACCGTCCATAAGTACCCGGTTCGAGGGAATGCCGTGGGCCACCACATCGTTGATCGAAATGCAGGTTTCGGCAGGGAAACCATTATAGCCCTTCGTAAACTGCTTGCCGCCCAGCTTGGTGATGTGTCTGGCAACAAAATCATTGATTTCGAGCGTGGTAATGCCGGGCTCAATTAGTTTGGTCACCTCGCGGTAGCAGTCCGCAACGATTTGGCTCGCCGGCTTCATTTCTTCAATTTCCTTAGGTGATTTTATAATGATCATCTTTTGTTTATTCACTCCTCATCTATCCTATAATTTTAAAATCCGGACGATATCCATCGCCTCTTCGTGAAGCTTGTCGCGACGCATCGATAGCGAGGCGCAGCCAACCAAGGCGGCCAGCAGCATTTCCGCGCGCTGCAGCCGATAGGGCTGCTCCGCCGCTATTCCATCGGAAGCGGCATCCCCGTCCGTCGCATGCTCGGTATCCACCAGCTCGGCAAATGGCGCAACCACTTCATGCTGAAAAGCGGCCAAGAGTGTGGCTGATCGAGCTTCAGGCAGCGAGGCAAAACCCTCAACAGCCAGCTTATGCAGCAAGTATAGGGCGTGGTCCTCCGCCCAAAGCTGCAGCAACCGGACGCTGGCTGCCGCGACGGTGCCAAGTTCTGCGGAAGAGGTCGTTTCGCGGCTTTCCCTGCTGGAATTCATGGCAATCGCGTTCTCTGTGTGCACCGCAGCACCCAAGGCGAAGGGCCCACTCGCTGGCTCCTCGCCTAAAGCCGAATCACGCGGGGCATTTGGCCATCCTTCGGCCCGCTCCAACGCGTCCCACAGCAGATCGTGGAGCAAGTCGCCCTTATTGCTGTAATAATGGTATACCGTGCCATACCCGAGTCCAGCCTGAGCGGCCACATCTCGGATTTCCAGTAAAGGCCCTTTATTCAAAAACACATCGGCAGCGGCTTTACGGATTTGCGCCAGACGTCGCAGCCGGATCTCTTCGTTTTGTTCTTTCGTGCGTGGAGTCATCTCGTCCGCTCACCTCTTTTGTTTTTGACCTACTCTTATGTCAATATAAAACATTGGCTCGCGAATAACAACCCGTGACAGAACGATTTTTATTATTTATCACGGCAAGCTCCTTATTGCTGAAAGTTAACATTGTGTTTTGGATAGCTAAGAAACAATTCTTGGGCTGCATATCGAATCAATGGTAAACAATAGCCGCTTTTTAACTCTCCTTCTTTCAGGAGTGGAGCACTAATTTGTTCAAAAAGCGGCAGATAATCGGTTTTTCAGATGTAATCGAATGAATACGTTCACTTCATATAATAATGGAGACCTAACACCCATAATTTTGCATTCTCCACATCTCCGAGCATGAACTAGGTAGTCAGTGCTCATTCCGGGATAAACGGCTGTCGGAGTCAGAGTCTCCTTACAGTGACTATGATCTACATATCACTTCCATGATAGTTTGACTATCATGATTTCTGTTCGCTCTAACCCTGATCTAATGTCTATGAGCAAGGATGTTGATAAGCTTACCAAATGGATCGCGGACATAGAATCGACGAACTCCTCAAGGCTCATCAGTAAGTCCATATTCTATTGTATATCCAGCACTCTTCATGCGTTCAAAGACCACGTCCACATCATCGACTTCAATTGAAAAATCAGGTGTAGGCGTATTGGAACCACCTTGTGACGCGATACTTATTTGAACGTTCTCCTTCCCGAGTAAGCCGTATGTTTCAATCCAACCATGATCCATCAATAAATCAAGTTCAAGCACGTCCTGGTAAAAGCTTTTTGCTGCTGGAACATTCTGCGTATTAATATTGGTGACAATTCGTTTTACTCCCATTTTCAGTCCCTCGATTCAAATAGTATACTTCCTCAATTCGGAAGATCCGCCCTTATTTCACATTATCATCTAGAACCACGTTATTCAATCACATGCTCCGATCGATGATTGACACAAAGGTATACATGAGGCTATGATGTTTTTGACCTATTGGTTTTATATAAAACCCATTGGTTTAAAGGCAGAGAACGCCTCAATGGAATTGGCTGAAGCCGGCTCAGCCTTTGTCCCTACTCATTTTTAAAGAAAGCAGGTTTTTGTGTATGTCTCATCACTCAGTAATTAATGAAACGGGGAAGGAATCTTTTTCGGTTCGTTCCTATCTTCCACCATTGCTTGCGATCGTCATTGGAACGTTCATGGTGATTCTGGACAGTACGGCTGTCAACGTGGCCCTTCCGACCTGGGTACGGGATTTCGGTGTTTCCCTTCAAACCATTCAATGGTCGGTTACTGCCTATACACTGGCGCTGTCTACTGTTATTCCTTTGGCTGGATGGCTATCGGACAAGTTCGGCCCCAAGAGAGTATTTCTTTGTTCCATCGCATTTTTTACAATTGGCTCCATTCTTTGCGCATTTGCTCAAACTTCTGGGCAATTGATTATTTTCCGAATCGTTCAGGGTTTGGGGGGCGGCATGGTTTCCCCAATCGGCATGGCGATGGTTTATCGCCTGGCACCTCCGGATCAGCGAGGGTCCATTATCGGCATGCTGGGCATTCCGATGCTTCTCGCTCCAGCTCTCGGTCCAGTTTTAGCTGGCTGGTTAGTAGAGTATGTAAGTTGGCATTGGATTTTCTGGATTAATCTTCCGATAGGAATCCTTGGTATATGGATTGGAATCAAACACCTGCCTGCCTTCCCGGTTGAAGGCAAGCCGTCCTTAGACGTTGTCGGCATGTTTCTCGGCCCGGCCGCTTTTGCTTGCCTGACATACGGTTTCAGTGAAGCAGGTATGGGCCTGGCTTCTTCACGAGCTCTCCTGGGCTTGTCAGTTGGAGCAGTTTTGCTGGTGCTCTTCGTAATTTCATGCCTGCTCCAGCGCCATCCCCTTCTCGAACTAGGGGTTTTTCGGTCCAGTCAATTCACCTTCGGGATCCTGACATCTTGGTTTATGCAAACCGCTCTATTCGGAACCGTACTATTATTCCCGTTGCTTCTCCAGCAGGTCAAGCAATTAGGTGCGCTAACTACGGGCCTTTATCTATTGCCTCAGGCGATCGGTTCCATGATTTTTATGCCGCTTGCCGGTAGATGGTTTGACAGAGTGGGGGTGCGACCTCCTTTGACTATAGGCATGCTGCTCATTTGCGGAGGACTGTTTACCATGTCCCTGGTCGGCACGGATCACGAACCAGCCTTTATCATGATCATTCTGTTTGCTTTAGGCTCAGGCATGGGCTTGTCCATGATGTCGCTTAACACGTACGTATTGAATGCAACGCCGCCTCATTTGGTCAGCCGGGTCACGCCGCTCACGAGTGCTTCTCAGCAAGTGGTTTCGTCGTTTGCGATTGCCGGTTTCACGGGATATCTTTCGTCACGCATAAAGATCAATTTAGAGGGTGCTTTCCCAGCTGAGTCCCATACAGAGGCTTCCATTGCTGCGTTCAGTGACACATTCTGGCTAGCCGCATGCATCGCGGGACTGGGGTTGTTGCTTAGCCTTTTTTTGAAGAAAAAAATAGACCCATGAAGGACGATTCCTCAATAAATGAGATGAAAAGGAAGGGGACGTCGGCATGATTAAGATTCTCTTTGATCCCAAAACACCTGTTATCGTAACAATGCTGGCTTTAATTGCTGGCATGATTGCCGTCTGGTTTGCTCCATCGGAGGTCCCCATTCATTTCATGAATGGACAAGCTGACAGGCTTGTCAGCCGATGGGTGGGCCTCTTTTCTTCTCCGCTCTTGATGATTGTATTGCTTGGAACCCGAAAATGGATTGACTCTGCTGTATGGGTTATTTATGTTTTGGCTCTGCTACAGATATGCATAATATGGATTTCTCTAATGTAGCAAAATGACTCCCTCAAAAGAACGAGATGGAACCGGACGGCTCACTTATGGCGATGCCGACTACTTTTTTACTCACCGGTTATTGGTTATACTTGATCAAAGACATTGGATAAAACACGCCTTATCTGTAATGAATAATAAGGAGAAATGAGCATGAGTTTATTAAAAGAAAAAATCATCCAGTCTGCTGTCCGCCTTTTTATGGAAAAAGGCTATAGAGCGACTTCAATTCAAGATATTGCCGACGATTGCAGCATAGCCAAAGGTTCCTTGTACAAATTTTTTGAATCCAAGGAAGAATTGTTCGTCAGCATACTGAAGAAAAGACAGCAATATATGATGGATGAGGTGGAGCGCATTCGGGAACTGGCATTGCCACGCCGGGAAACGTATCTGGCTGAGATAGCGTGTTTATTTCAATTCTTTGGTCGTCATGGCTACTATATTTCGAGGGACTACAATGAATTTCCCCCGGCAAGCAGCGACAACATTTCTGCCTTCATTCATCAGATTCAGGTTCAGATGTTTAACTATTACCAGAACCTGTTGTCGCGGCAATATGGCCCGACCATATCGGATTGGAAGTGGGACGTCACCGCCATGTTCAGTGGTTTGATCCGGGAATATACCTTTCACTTGCTATTCGCGTACAAGCCTGTCCCGGTCGAGAAATTGGCAGGGTTTATCGCGGAACGAATGGACAATTTGGTTGAAGGATTGGGCAAGTCTCCCCCGCAGCCTTTGCTAACGTCTGAGCTCATGGAAGAATACGAGCAAGTAGACTTGGAGTTGCATGTTCCGACAAGCTCTGCGAGAATTTCCTCCTTGTTTCAAACCATTCTGTCGATCATTCCTGATCTCTATGTTCCGAATGCCAGAAAGAAGGAACTGCAACAAGTGACCATGTTGCTCAAGGAAGAATTGGAACAAGAGGCACCCAGACTGTTCCTGATCCAAGCCCTGCTGCGAGACCTGACCACCGAAGCGGAACTATCTTTCTATGCCCACCAGTTGCAGCAGCGGTTGGGTGAACTTCACCAGGTGAATTAACCCTGAGCAATGGTTCAGAACGAATACATCCTGCATAAGCCGCCTTAATGGCGGCTTTTGAGCTTATGGGTATTGTCCAGAACGAGGCGAGTCGTTACCGGGGTCAAATCAACCTGCTTGACCGTATAACTGAATGTCCCCCTGCTTTACGTTTTATCCGGATGTAGGACGATATTTCCTTTCGACAGATTTTTGACCGGTACCGACGAATTCAAACGGTTCCTGAATCCCGCTCACATCAGTTTTACCGTCATGTCAAACGATTCGGGGAGATCATTTTTTTGTCGTCCACGCCTTGGCGTTCAATCACGAATGCAAGCCGGGTTCCATCGTACATTACCTCTTTTATGCCCAGCGTTACTCCTTCCCGGGTCACGCTTAACATGGCATCACCTCCTTGATAGGCAGCCAATTGTGACATACATCAATAAAAATGGAAAATCCCTTTCCGGTAAACCCTGTTTGCCGAAAAGGGAGGAGCATTCCGTGCGAGCTTATATAGGTAAGATTATTGTTATTTTCTTATCGGTGAATTAATTTCGCTTTCCTTTATGTAACGCTAGCTTAAGAAGAGCTCTGCTGCACTGGCAGAGCTCTTTTGGGTTATTTCCAGATGGATCTAAGTCAATAATTATCGATCTGAATGATCGGATACTCTTTTGCGCATTCCAGCTAGGCCTAGTAATCCAAGCAAGCCCAGCCATCCCCAATCCGTACGTTTACCGTTATCTGTTGAATTTGCTCTTATACTGTTTGGGTTATAATTGGAGCTATTGTAATGGTAAGTGTTATTGTCTCGTCCATCAACAGTAGCTTCATTTACATTCTGAGCAGATGCTGGAACAGCCAAAGCAGCCATTAAAAATACTGAAACAACAGCTGTTGTTAATTGTTTCTTCATAAAAGCTAACCTCCTTTATAGTTTGATGAATTTAATCTTCTCCAAAAACCATTTCATTATTCCATTATGAATTTATGATTATTTTGAATCTTTTGGATAACTCAGGTATTCAACAGATTTATGAAAAATTCCATGAATCAAAAGGGAATTTGTTTTTACTCCATGCAAGTCATGTGAAAACTTTTTCGATATACTTATTGAAAAATTAGTTTTATTGTGATGTTAAATAATGGTTGCTTAACTTCGTTGACATATGACACGGTGTCATTTTTATTGTTGACGTATGACATTGGTGTCATATATAATTCATTAATCAGCAATTGTGACACAGTGTCACTTATTAAGATCGGAGGTTCATATTTGCCTAAAAAAACATTTTTTCATTTATCGAAAGATAAACAGGACACTTTAATTCAATGTGCCAAAAGGGAATTTTCACGAGTTCCATTACACGAAGCATCCATCGCCAATATTATCAAAGATGCGGGAATTTCCAGAGGAAGTTTTTATCAATACTTCGAGGAAAAAGAGGATTTATATTATTATCTGTTGAACCAGTCCTCCCAGAAAAATAGTGACCGATTTATTGCAGCTTTAAAAGAGAACAACGGAGATGTATTCGAAGCTTTTATCGATTCATTTCAATTTATGATTCAGAACCACACCAATCAAGAACACAAAAACTTCTTTAGAAATGCTTTTTTAAACATGAATTATAAAACGGAAAAAACATTTACGAATAATATTTATGAAGAAAATCGGGAAAGTCAGCTTTTACCTATCATTGGCTTAATGAATACAGAAACTTTGAATATACAAGGGGAACGGGAGCTGCAGCATATTTTAAAAATTATTATAGCTGTAACTTTTGATAACCTTATTCAAGTATTCGTAAAGGATTTAACCTATGAAGAAGCTTTGAAAAATTATGGTGAGCAAATGGAACTGCTAAAAAGAGGATTCAAAAAAATTCAATAAACAGAAGTGTCAAAAAAGGAGAAAAAAATATATGGATTCAGCTTTACAAGAGAAAAAACCACCCTATTTAATGATTGCCATTCTTTTTATTGGTGCATTTGTTTCATTTCTAAATAACTCGCTCTTAAATGTAGCGCTGCCATCCATCATGGTGGATTTAAACATTAAAGACTATTCCACAATCCAGTGGCTTTCTACTGGCTATATGCTCGTCAGTGGTATATTGATTCCGGCGTCAGCATTTTTATTAACACGTTTCTCCAATAGAAGTTTGTTTATTACTTCCATGACCATTTTCACTTTAGGTACGGCCATAGCAGCCGTTGCACCAAACTTTGGTTTATTACTTACAGGAAGAATGGTTCAAGCAGCAGGTTCTTCAGTAATGGGACCCCTGTTAATGAATATTATGCTGGTAAGTTTCCCACGAGAAAAACGCGGAACAGCAATGGGGATTTTCGGATTAGTTATGATTACAGCCCCTGCAATCGGGCCAACATTATCAGGTTTCATTGTAGAATATTATGACTGGCGTTTACTTTTCGAAATGATTCTGCCGTTAGCCGTCATTAGTTTACTGCTAGGGATTTGGAAATCCAAGAATGTAATGCAGCAAAACAAAAATGCAACACTGGACTACTTCTCGATCATATTATCTTCGATCGGTTTTGGTGGTTTGTTATATGGTTTCAGCTCTGCAAGTTCAGATGGTTGGACAGATCAAGTTGTCTTAATCACTTTAATCGTTGGAGCTATTGCACTGATTGCCTTCGTTGTCCGTCAATTGAAAATGGAAACACCATTATTGGATTTACGGGTTTACAAGTATCCGATGTTTGCCCTTGGCTCTGTTATTGCGATTGTAAACGCAGTGGCGATGTTTTCCGGAATGATTTTAACACCGGCATACGTACAAAACGTAAGAGGTATTACACCTCTTGATTCAGGTTTAATGATGCTGCCGGGTGCAATCATCATGGGGATTATGTCACCCATTACAGGTAGACTATTTGATAAATATGGTCCACGGGTTCTTGGCGTAATCGGGCTTACAATTACAGCGATCTCAACGTATATGTTGGCAAACCTGCAAATCGACTCGACTCACACTTATATTATCCTTGTGTACACTCTGCGTATGTTTGGTATGGCAATGGTGATGATGCCTATTATGACAAACGGCCTGAATCAATTGCCAACACGCTTAAATCCACATGGTACTGCGGTCAACAATACAGCTCAGCAAGTGTCCGGTTCGATTGGTACGGCTATTCTGATTACGATTATGAATTCGGTGACAAAAACAAAAGCTGAAGAGTTAATGACTGGTGTTGATCCAACAACTTTGACAGCAGCCAATAAAGCTTTATTAACCCAAGAAGCGTTATTAGCCGGAATACAATATTCGTTCTATATCGCACTTGGCATTAATATTGTCGCCTTAATATTAGTTTTCTTCATTAAACGAGCGGAAGTCAAAGATGAACCTGTCGAGGCTTTAAAAAATCAGCAGGCTAAAACTAAAACAAAACCTGCGGTAAATTAATGAAAAGCATTGGATCAAAACAGCAAGCAGACAAAATAAGAAACTAAATTAAAAAGTATATAAAAAAATGGAGCCTACTATCGTTAAGATAGCAGGCTCCATTTTTTTTACTCTAAACTTACATGTTATGTATGTTTTCAATCTAATCGACCGGGTATATATTCATCAATGATTTGTTCACTTGGGAGGTTAGATAAATATGTTTATGGAATTAACCATCAAGCTAGTAATTAGCTTTTTTGGGCTCTGGGCCATCACTTTTATTACTGGCAGAAAAACGCTCAGCCAACTTACACCACTAGACTTCCTATCTTCCTTAGTACTCAGTGAAATTGTAGGGAATACGCTTTACGATGATCAGGTAAACATATCTCAACTTATATATGCATTGGCAGTCTGGAGTGCCCTCTCTTACCTTTTTGAGAAAGTAACAACCCGATTTGTAAAATTCGGATATGCAGCAGAAGGACGGGTTGCTCTTTTAATTGATAATGGAGAGGTGAATCAAAAATTGCTCAAGAAATATGATATTGAGTTTAAACAACTGCTCTCCATGCTACGAAAACAGAATGTTTTTTCGCTTCAAGAGGTCAAACATGCCGTCTTAGAAATAGACGGGTCTCTGTCCGTCCTTCGCAAACCTGAATATGAACCACCATCAGCCCAAGATTTGGGACTCGAAACACATTCCGATAGTTTTGCTATTACAGTGATTGATAAAGGGGAATTACTGAAGATGTCGATGAAAGGAAAGGAAATTGATACGAATAGGATAAGAGTCGAGATGCAAAAGCAGGGATATGACAATATTAAGGATATAGCTTACGCGGAATATGGTGAGGATGGAACGCTTTATATCATACCGAGAACGAGGAAGAAAAACCGAACGATCATTAGAAATATGACATAAAAACCTTAACTTTTCCCTTTGCCTGTAGAACCCCAATAAGTCCATGCTGCTTGTCCTATTCGGCAATATAGTTGATATTCTGCGCTATATAGAAAAGGAATATTTGAACTGTACATTAACGTCTTTGTCCAAACAGTCTGGTTATCATCCCAAATACCTTTCTTATCTTATCAAGGAAAAATCGGGGAAAAATTTCAAAGAGCTTCAGGTTTCTTTGAAATTGAAGTTAGCTTGTTATTACTTGGCTAATACCTCATTATCGATTCAAGAAATCGCAGAGAAGGTTCAGATCAGCAACCTGAATTCGTTTTATCAAAAATTCGGAGTGACTTACAATATGACGCCAAAAGCTTATCGCCAGGCTCACAGCTAATCAATTTGGGAGGAACAATTGAGCCCCGTCCAAATATAAATAAATTTTAAAGAAAGAGATATCAACAAAATGTCAAATTATCTTCAAACTATTGCGACAATCCTTTGACTTGTTTGTGACAATAGTCCTGTTGTTATGATAATTCTGATATATTAGTACATGAGATGAATGATCTAGATCGTAATGGCAATGAGTAGATAACCACATGTCATTACTGTAAGGATATAGGAGGATAAGATTGTGGTATTAGCGATATTAAGTATGGTTATGGTTGTATTGTTCTCATCATACATTGTTCTAAAAGCATATAAGCGTAAAGAAAAACTTGCGGGTATGCCTGGCATGATGATCGCTATGACCGTTGGCATGATGTCCAGCCTTGTACTTGGTGTACAATTAGGTATTTTGTTTCCACGTGATTTAACAGTCCCATCCATCACCGCTATATTGTTTGGCTTGGCAGCTGGATACTTCACAGGCAAACCCATCAGTATATTGGCAACCTTGGATGGTATGTTGGCAGGAATTATGGGTGGCATGATGGGCGCAATGCTCGGGGTAATGGTTGGTCCTTCCTATATCATGATGATCTTTGTTGACATTCTATTTATTTTTATTTTGAGCGTTGCTCTTCAATTGGCGAATCAAGAAACGGAAACTAGCGATAAAACAAATAAAAGTGGTATAGGTATCCCGTTTATTGTAGGTATACTAACGGTTGCTTTTGGAGTTGTGGCTGTAGGCGCAACGTTATTTTATCAATATCAACCGAATGCTACATCGGCAATTAAATCACAAGAATCACAGAGTAAGCAAGCTACTTCTCTTCAAGAAAATTCAGGATATCAGATTGTTTCCGTCGATGTTAAATCAGATGGCTTTAGTCAAGACAATATTGAAGTAAAAGCTGGAGTTCCGACAAAAATAAATTTCATAAAACATTCGGGTTATACCTGTATAAGAAGTGTTCAGTCTAAGGATTTAGGAATAGATGTGTATCTTGAAAAAGGAGATAACTTCGTTACCTTAAAAGATCTGAAACCTGGAACGTACAACTTTAATTGTGGCATGTACATGTATTATGGAACGATCACCGTAGTATAAGCGAGAGTCGGTAGGGAGCGTTGTGTCAGTTAATCATGACACAACGTTCCCTATTTAAATTGCAGTTGTTAACCTTTATACAACAACGAAAAAACCGCTAGCAGAAGCCAGCGGAATTTCTAAAGCTTACTATTAAACTAAGAAAGCTTTGGAAATGATGACCAAAAGAATAAAGAGTACCAGAATTGCGCCAATGGACGTGAAACCTCCATATCCAGCACCAACTCCTCCTACATTTCCATATCCAACTTCACTCATGTTTCTTCCTCCTCTTTTGTGGTATGTGTTAGATTATTCAGGATTTGTTAATTTGACAAGGCTAAAAATAAAAAAGGCTACTGCGTCCTCCTCCCTTTCAATTGTAAGCTTTTTGTAAGAATGAATTAATAAAAAATCAGGATTCACACTCTACAATGAAGTTATATCGGTTGATATCATTCATATTTCTTTGAGGAGGACAACAATGAGTTTAACGAGAGAAATTGGCAGCTTCAAGAAATACATAGTAGGGTTCATGGCATTATGGATTGTGTTAGCAGGCGGTACAGGTACCGGTTATGCAAGCATCGAGCCAGCAATTAGGCAGACGTTGGTGCTTGAGCATGCGACGATTGTAGACGTTAGGTCAGGAAAGTCAACCAGCGATCAGACCATCATCATTAAGGATGAAAAGATCAGTTACATTGGAAATAGCAGTCAAACGGCCATTCCCGATTACGCGCAAGTACGTGATGCTAAGGGCCAATACGTCATTCCTGGTTTGTGGGACATGCATGTCCATCTGGAAGATAACTATAAAGATGCTTTCCCTCTCTTTCTGGCTAACGGTGTGACCGGAGTACGGGAGATGGGGGCGGCTTTGAAAAACGTGGATATATGGAAAATGAGTATTCAAGCGGGAATGCCTGCCCCACGTCTTGTCTATGCAGGTTCGACTTTAAATGGAGGTCCGTCTGACGAGGCTCCTCACATGTTTTATTTGAGTACAGAGGAACAGGCGCGGGAAGCTGTACGTCTCAATGTGGCAAAAGGTGCGGATCATATCAAAGTGTACTCTTGGTTGCCGCGTCCTCTGTTTCTGGCAGTCATGGATGAAGCCAAAAAGTACGGTTTGCCAGTTGTCGGTCATTTACCGGTAGAGGTACGAGCCATTGAAGCCATTCAACTAGGATTTAAGAGCATAGAACACCTACACGGGTTGTTTATTGCCACTTCGAGCATCGAGGACGAAATTTTCAAAAATGCCGACATGAGCGATTTGCTTGGTTACTCATTGCCAGAGATTGAGGCTTCCCAATCCTATGATTCCGTCTAGGCCAGCAAGCTGTTCCGCAAATTCAAAGAAAAAGGTGTCTGGCCTGTACCGACCATGGTTACCTATTTGAATATGGCCAAAACCGAAATCGATTCGCGGTCCAAATACGTACCGACGGCCGTTCAGAAGCAATGGGCAGAAGTGATTCGCGCCACGCCTCCCGAACAAACGGAATTAATGGAGGCCATCAATTCCCTAACGCCAGTCATGGTCAAAAAATTAAATGATGCTGGCGTGCCTATGCTTGCAGGTACCGATTCCAGTTACGAAATGACCAACTTTATATACGGTGTTTCCTTGCACGATGAACTTGAATTGCTAGTTAAAAGCGGCCTCACCCCGCTCCAGGCTTTGCAGACAGCAACGCTGAATCCGGCACGATATTTGGAAAGAGAGCAGGAACTGGGCACCGTAGAAAAAGGGAAGCTCGCCGATCTCGTGCTGCTTGACAAGAACCCGCTGGAGGACATTCGAAACACGACAAGCATATCCGCCGTTGTCTTGGATGGAAAACTGATGAAGAAGCAGACTTTGAACCGTGCAGTTCAAACCTATCCCGTGATAAAAGTTGCCGATATGAAAGATGAAACGCAATAATTCGGGTCAGCTGCCAAAAAAAAAATTCTTCATTAATCATTATTGCGGCCAAGCCCTTCTCTTCCCGAATATGAAGAGGAAGGGCTTTTCCTGTTTCAATGCTTTGATCCTATTAAAAAGAAAACGACAGCCCAGTAAATTCCTGTTCTGCCGTTAAAATAAACATGATTTTTATTGGATGCATGGAAATCAAGCAGCAACTGCCCTTACAAGTTCAGATCATCTGCGAGTGCTTCAACTCCTGTGAAGATAGAATCCCCGTAGCCCCAGAAGTTGTTGAAATCGATAACGTAAATTTTCTTGTTTTTAATCGCGTTAATACTTTGCAATTGCTTGTTGGCTAGCAGCTTTTCAATCGTTTGTTCTGGATCAATACCGCCGGCATATTTCGAAATAATCATGGCATCTGGATTGATCTCAATTAGCTTCTCCAAACTGAGCGTGCCTTCTTCGTTAATCAGCATATTATGCATATTGATTAATGACATGGCACTTTCAATAAATGTGTCTCCGTTTCCGTTGTACACTCCAATGGTTCCATCACCATTATCAAAGAAAGATGCATAGTTGATCGTTTCAGCACTTGCTCGAGCCGCTAATGCTTTCTCGCGTGCTTTGAGCTGATCGATATATGCCGCTGCGTTCGCTTGTACGTTAAATAATTCACCTAGCTCAGTGATATCCTTGTAAAGATTATCTAATTTTGCGTCAGTAACACTGGTGCTTTGTACAAATGTTTTGATATTCATCTCATTCAGACTGTTTACAGTGCCAACGCCCCAATCAGCATCTTCAAACAATCCCCCGCGCCCCATAACCAGATCAGGTGAAGCACCTATGGTTACTTCCTTGCCTACATAACCTTCAGATAACACAGGGATTTTTTTGAATTCTTCTGCAATATCATCAGGTACATTACCAAACAGCGCTGCTACGCCAACAATCTTGTCAGTCAAACCAAGACGAATCAATAACTCAGCTGCACCTTGTGTATTGGCAACCACTCGTTCTGGTGCCTTATCAAAGGTTTGTTCCTTTGCCACCCAGGTGCCGTTTTCAGTTGTATAATTGGAAACAACAAATGGGTACGTTGTTTGAGCTGCGCTTGAAGCATCTGCATCCGTTTTTTGCTCATCTGTTGAAGCATTCGTAGCGCCATCCGTCACGGCCTCCTGTGAGCTAGTGTTTGCATCTTTGCTGCTGCCATTACTACTGGAGCAAGCTGCAAGCACAATAACAAGTGCAGCAATTAAACAAAGAATTGCTCCTTTTTTTACGGATAAAAACATTCAAAATCTCTCCCTTTTCCTTTTTCTTTTTGGCCAATATGTATCATAGTTATTGTCAGTATACAGCAAATGTCTAACTTCGTAAATGAGAATGATAACTATTATCATAATAAAAATTTTGCGATTTATAGAGAACCACATTCCATTGGTGAAATTTTCAATAATACCGATTATCTATCCCCCCCTAGAAGCCGTCCGTTTCTAGTAACAAATCCCGGTATAACAAAAAAAGCCGCTATAATAGCGACTTTCAATGGGCCATAACCGATTGTGCCAGCCGAAAACGTACCGTCTTCGAACCTTTTACTCATCCGTTCGTAACATTGCCCCTGATTTTAAACATTAGTTATATTGACGAATATCAGGCGGTACATAAGTAACACATTGTAGAAGATGCATGGATTGACATGCTGCCCAATTCTCCCCCACCAAATGACCTCTGTAATTTCTTCAAGTGTCCCTGGTCCACCTGGAATTGCAATAGCAATCTGCAAGTTCAAAAAAAGAAGGAGCATGCTATATTGTTATGGAAAATGGATACTAAAAGTAGATTAACTACACCATCTGCTTACATCACATTGACCATATTCATTATCCCCCACAGCCACCACCGTACCGTTTGATTTAATGCCAAGAGTATGAGCGCAACCCGCAGCAATCGCCACGATGTCACTCCAGTCACCTACATTACATTGATCGTACTTATTCCAACCCACGGCAACCACCGTACCATCTGATTGAAGACCGATGGTATGATTACTGCCTGCCGCGATCGCCACCATTCCACGCCAGTCGCTTACTTCGCATTGGCCATGTTTATTCCCACCCACGGCAACCGCAGTGCCACCCGATGTAAGCCCCACGGTATGAAGGTATCCTGCCGATACTTCTACGATGTCGCTCCAGCTGCTTACATTACATTGGCCATATTGATTATTGCCCACAATCGTCACAGTACCATCTGATTTAAGCCCGGCGGTATGCCAGTCACCCGCTGCTACCGCCACCATATCACGCCAGCTGCTTACCTCGCATTGGCCTTCATTATTTCGTCCCACAGCAATCACCGTGCCATCCGATTTCAGCCCGATGGTACGACGCCACCCCGCAGCAATTGCTACAATATCGCGCCAGTCGTTTACTTCGCATTGATCATGTTTATTCCAACCCACCGCCACCACCATGCCATGAGACGTTAGACCGATGGTATGCGAATTACCTGTGTTGGTCGCCATATGAACATTACCAGCCGCTACCGCCACGATGTCGCGCCAACCGTTTACATCACATTGTCCAACTTTATGATCACCCACTGCCGTCACCGTACCGTCCGATTTAAGACCAATGGTATGACGACGCCCCGCCGCTATGGCGGTATATTTAGGGCGATTCACAGTTAACGCCGCTTCAATCGGCGAAGTGTAATCCATGTTTTACCTCCTTGCAATAGAGTACCTGGTCCCCTAGAGCCGTTGGATATTATAATTTTTTTTTACATCTTACTCTACAATAAATAATAAATACAACAAATAGTAAATACAACGATTAGAAAGGTCAAAAAACCGTTAACTCTTCTCAGAATTAACGGCTTGAAATCGTACCCTATTTTAATTTAGCCGGTGGAATACTTTGCGGGTTATTAAATACATTTTTCGGATCGTATTTCGCTTTTACTTTTCTCAATCTGGCGTAGTTCTTTCCATAATAGGTCGGCCCTGGATTTTTAATACCTTGGTCTGGTACGTTAATGTAGGACCCTACAATATAAGGTTGCAATTTCTTTCTTGTGTTTCGAGCTAAAGCAATATTTTTTGCTGCACGGGATGGCTTCACCCATGAGCTGTTCCATTCCACATAAAATTCGCCTTTTCGCCAATAAAACGCAGTGGCTTGAGGAGCAACTCGACTTACAGCACCACCCCAGTTAAGGAAATAGAAACCGGCTGGTGTACCTTCCTCTGCATTTTCCAGAAACTCACGCATGACTTTGAAGGCTTTATCCGGGAATGGGCGTCTGCCGAAGCCACTGGAAAACTGGTTGCTGTACCTTTGTGTGAGCACAGGATCTGGGGCTAGCAAAAACTTCGTGGCTGCCCTGTATGGCAGGTACAGAATGCTTTTTTTAGTAGGCGTTCCTACGCTAAGAATGGGTTCCAACTGACGGAGGGCTTCACTCTTCGAACCAAGGTATACCCCTAGCATGCTAACATTTCCGCCTTTTTTGGGACCAACACTTAGTTCACTTCCCAGCTTGTTACTAGCCTTAGGCGCCCATACTTGCCATTTCTTCACGACTTTTTCGAACTGTTCCCATGGCCATGTGATACTAAATACAGTAGCTTTGGCTGGAGCTCGCCGCACTTTGAATTTATATTTAGTGTATACACCGAAGTTACCGCCTCCGCCGCCACGTGTAGCCCACAGAAGATCGGAATTTTGCTTTTGGTTCGCCCGAATAACCCGCCCTTTAGCGTCAACCATTTCGAGTTCAATTAGATTATCACTGATGAGACCCGTTGTCCTTTGCAGTGGACCAATTCCGCCACCAGGTGTTATTCCACCTATCCCAACCGTTGGACTGTCACCAAATGGGGCCATAAAACCTTGTCGAGCCAACGTATCCACGATTCTTCCTACGCGATTACCTGTCTCAACAACGGCCGTTCCGCTTTTTTTATTTAACTTGATTCTCTTCATTTCGCTAACGTCGATGACAATGCCACCATTAACTTGTGATAGGTTGGACTCTAAAGCGTGCCTCCCACTTCTCGGACGAATAGGGACCTTATTTTGACGCGCCCATCTTATGGCGTTGGCTACATCCTGTGTTTTTTGAGCAAATACAAAAACTTTAGGGAATCTGTCCGTATGCGGATCCCAGTTCTTCCGAGCCACTTCATAACCAGGGTCACCTTTAAACACCACTCGTCCTGTAAGCTTAACTTTTGAAATCACGTATCTATCCAACTCCTTAGTCATGAAAACACATACTTTTCATTAACACATTAGGCTGATTCCATATAACCTATGAAGGAGAATCATGTTGTGTTTGGGCGTATAAAAAAAGAAAAATATCGGATCACGAGCAACCTGCGCTCAGAATCCGATAATTTCGAATGAAATCATTTTCCCTGTACAATCACTTTAGCTGGATCTTGAAGACATCTCCGGCTTCACCACCAAAAACGATAAAACCACCTTTGGGAAGCAGCGTTGATTGTTGATTCGTAGCTTTCGAAAATTGAACCACTTCACCCTTATCGTTATAAACGGCATAACCTCCGCTCTCCGGAGAATCCACCGTTAACGTTTTGTTCGCCGAGCGAGAATCGATGGCATACCATCTAGCCTGACCATTTGACGGGATGGTGGTGATGCCTGTTTTGCCACCAAAGATTGGTGTAATGGCCTCCTCTGTAATATATTCCTGTCCATCCTGAATTAAGTACTCCGCTTCATTCTTCGTGCGGAAATGCAGGTCGAACGCATCTCTTCCGTTCATAACAGGAATCTGAACGATATTCTCTCCATTATCCGGATCAACAACTCGGGTACCATTCGCATATCCGTTCTCCACATCTACGGACAGGTTTTTGATCAGCATCGATGGAACCAGATAGAAGATCGACGTTATCTTTTCATCCAGCGCGTAATACTTCGAGCCGTTTCGAGCCTTCCATTTCTCTTTCGTTGCTTTGTCTAATGAATTATTTTCCAATTTTTGATAATCATATGTGTTCATCACCGTTTGGCCTAATCCGGGCAACGTGATATTCGCCTGAACTTTAAAATATACCTTGTCGTTGCTTTCTTTCTCGAAGCTGACCTTCACGCCTCCGTTGCTACTCGTAAATTGTCCTTCACCCGTGTACACGTAATTCTGCTCCGGGATAAGTCCTCCCTGCATTGCCGGAAGTGCGATCTCGCCATTCTTAACCTCTATATCAAGGGTTGAACCTACCGTACCATAGAGGCCGGAATACGCCTCCAACTCTGTGGGCATCTTTGTTTTGACAGGTGGTGAGAATGTCTGATCGGGCTCTATCTCGTCGATAATGCCTTGCTCCTTAAGAACCTCCAGCAGGACTTTAGTGGCAAAGATCTGATTATAGACAGAAGACCCGCCCGAAGAAAGGACCGCCATCGATATATCGTGTTCCGGTATAGTGATTAACGAGGCATGATACAACATGGTGTCCCCACCTTTGGCAAGTGCGGTAATGCCATAATCGCTGAACGGTGCAAGTGCTACAGCATCCCATCCAAGACCATAGTTGAAGATATTTCGCTCTTCGGACACCCATATTCCTCGACGATATTCATGATTTTGCATGGACTCTACTGAGGATTTGGACAGAATATCCGGTTTGTTTCCTATCAATACTTCAGCGAATCGACTTAATTCTTCTGCGGTCGAGTAGATTCCACCTGTACCAATGATATTGGCATTTTCAACAGGCAGTTTCGTTTCAATCGTAGGCCAATAGGTTTCGGATAATTGTTTTCTATCAAAAGAATCAAGTGGTGTCTTGGTAGCTTGCAGCTGTAACGGATCACTGATGAACTTGGCAATAAATTCGCTGTAGCTCAATCCGCTCACACGTTCAACCAATATCTCAAGCAACTGAAAGCCATCATTGCAATAGACGGAATAGGCTCCCGGATTTGATTTCAATTTCTCTGACTTTAGTTTGAGCAGTAATTCATCATGATTGCGGGTATCGGTATCGTCAAATAGCATACTGTTACCATAATGGGTACCGTAAAGCCCGGAGGAATGGTTCATGAGCATTCGCGGGGTTATTTGGGTATACCGAGCATCTGCCATTTCAAAATCTTTAATATAGGAAGTGAGGGGCTGATCCAGATCCACTTTACCGGAATCCACCAGCATCATGGTGGCAGCCGTGACAACCATTTTGCTAACCGAGCCTATTCCAAACATCGTATCCTTGTCGACGGGTGTCTTGGATGCTTTGTCCTGGAATCCAACACTGTCGGACAAAATGATCTTCCCTTCATCCATGATCGCATATTGTAAACCTGTGACACCATAATTCTGCACCATCTCTGTGGCGAGTCGCCCAGCCTGATCTTCAATCGCTCCCATCTTGTTCGTCTCTGCACTGACATCTGTCATCGGAATGACTACAAGTACAGCCGTACATAGCATACTGATTAGCTTCTTCATTATAATAACTTCCTCCCTTATGATACTGCTCATATAATTACATTCATCATATCGGGGAAGAAGCATATAGAACGATAACGAACCCTGAATGGAAAAAAACAATCCCCGAACGGTATGTTCAGAGACTGTTCATGTCAAAAGGAAGAACGACCATGTTATTAAATGTCCGATGATGATTCTCGATACTCATATGTCCGCCATACTTGTCGCACATTCTCGATATATTGGTTAAGCCGATCCCATGGAACTCGGGATTGGGCTTCTCACTCTTGAAGTGAGTCAATTTTTGCTCCACATGATTAAGAATCTGAATTACAAGTGCAGACGCCGTGGAGTGAATTGCAACCAGGATATACCTGTCTTCGGCATGTCTAACTTTCTTGGAAGCTTCGATGGCATTATCCAACATATTGCCGAGCACAACGCACAGATCATAACGATCGATATGGAGATGTTGTGAATGGAGTTGAATACGGGTGTCGACTTTGATCCCATTTGCCTGTCCCACGGCGATGGTATTCGTAACAAG
>Ga0153960_1000106_pt1 | contig 18589 bp, 10 predicted proteins | sample TSFL044MetaG_FD_102274 | JGI IMG/M metagenome (GOLD analysis project Ga0153960, IMG submission 102274) | Attine ant fungus gardens microbial communities from Florida, USA - TSFL044 MetaG | ecosystem: Host-associated > Fungi > Mycelium > Unclassified | place: USA: Florida, Withalacochee...
CGTATTGCCGTTGACGCCGGTGTGGAAGCCATCCATCTGGAGGAACCTGAATTTTGGGTAAATGGAGGCTATTCGGAAGCTTTTAAACGGGAATGGCAGTTGTATTACAAAGAGCCTTGGATTCCGCCACACGCTTCACCTGATGCACAATTTCGAGCTTCCAAATTAAAGGCATATTTATATACACGTGTCCTGGACCAATTATGTGCCGAGATGAAGGACTACGCGTTAAAACGTTATGATCGTGTTCTTCGCTTTTATGTTCCGACCCATAGTCTGATTAATTACACACAGTGGCGTATTGTCAGTCCACAATCTCAACTCTTAGAGCTGCCCTCCATCGATGGGTATATTGCACAGATCTGGACCGGGACATCCCGAACCCCCAATGTGTATGAAGGGTTGCGTAAGGAACGCACGTTTGAAACCGCTTACCTCGAATATGGCGTCATGCAGGAACTGGTTCGTGGGACCGACAGACGAATGTGGTTCCTGCATGATCCGATCGAAGATAACCCGAATTACACCTGGGCTGATTACCGCCAGAACTATTTAAAAACGGTGGTTGCCTCACTGCTGCATCCCGGGGTCGCTCATTATGAAGTCGCACCTTGGCCTCGACGCATCTTTCAAGGCACTTATCCATCCGAGGATGGCTCTGGCAAGGAGCAAATTCCGTCAGACTATGCCACAACTTTGCTTCAGGTCATGCACACTCTTGGTAACATGAATCAGGATGTGATTGAAACAGCAGAGGAGACATTACAAGTTGGCGTTTTTATTGCTGACTCAGCAATGTTTCAACGAATGAAGCCAGATCCAAATGCACCTCATGCCGGTAAATACGATGGGACAGATCCTGAAGGATTCCAGGAGGATGGCGATACAGAACTACTCGATTTTTCTCCTTTTTACGGTCTGACACTGCCGTTATTGAAACATGGTATTCCTGTCCGTCCACTTCAACTGGATAATGTAAGGCGGTATCCGGGTTACTTGGCAACTTATCGTGTGCTCATACTGAGCTATGAATTTATCAAACCGGAATATCCGGACATTCATTATGCCCTTGCACAGTGGGTACAGGATGGTGGAGCGTTAATCTATGTAGGCGATGACAGCGACCCGTATCACGACATTCGTGCGTGGTGGAATCATGACCGCAAGCAAGGGCAGTCAGGTCAGTCGTATAACTCCCCTCGATCACATTTGTTTGAACAGCTAGGTCTAAAAGATAAGAGGCAAGGTGTCAATAAGGTAGGAAAAGGGGTAGTTTGCTGGCTGAAAGAACATCCGACTGACTTCACTTTATCCAAGGCAGGGGCTGATCGGCTGCGCCAATCTGTCAAAGAAACGATGGAAGCTGTCCACGGACCAGAACTACAGTGGGAATCGAAACCATATTTCAAAATTAGACGAGGTCCCTATCTAATCGTATCGGTTCTCGATGAATCGGTCAGCGAAGAGGCAGTAGTCATTCCAGGTCCAATTGTGGATTTGTTTGATTCAAAGCTCCCAGTGCTGAACCAGGTGACCCTAAATCCGGGAGAGCAAGCCTTGCTCTATGATATTGAAGCGGGTCGTCCAACGGCTGGAGAAGTATCCGTCATTGCTGCTTCTTCCCGAATAGAAGGTCTATCCCAATCGAACTCAGGTTTTCGATTCATTGCAAGAGGACCTGCCAACATGAAGGCAACGGCAAGGTTGTACTGCAAGGGTAAACCATTATCTGCCGAGTATGTGGTTCAAGAACAGATGGCCCCAGTGGTGTGGGAATGGGACCCGGATTCAAAGACAGTGCTTCTTCAGTACGAACATGGCAACGAGAACAATGCAGAGGTTCATGTCCGCTGGACTTCCTGAATTCACAATACAACCTGATTGATTAACAGAGAGGAGTATACTAGCATGCCCTACGAACCGATAAGGCCAGAACGGTTAAAACAGATGTTAAACAAACTTCGGGAAGCCATATATGAGCCGATTGCAGAATTGGAAGTGACGGCTTGGGTTACACCAGAGCCCGTACCTTACGAGGAACGGATGACCGGCACAAAAGTGACACTCAAGCAAGGAGAACAATGGGGGGAGTTATGGGACTGTGCCTGGTTCCGTTTTGCAGGTAATCTTCCGGCAGTCACAGGTAACCAAACGACGGTCCTCTTGCTGGATGTCAACGGTGAGCTGTGTCTGGTTGACCATGAAGGATCACCTATCCAAGGATTGACGACGATTAACTCCGAATTTGATTTTTCCTTAGGTCTGCCTGGGAAACGAGTCGTACAGCTCCATGAGACTTCTGTAAATGGACAGGAAGTTGAAGTGTGGGCAGATGCAGGCAATAACGATCTGTTCGGCAAGTATCGTGGAGGCACATTGAAAGAAGCACTCATCGCCTTCTGCAGGGAAGATATTCGGGACATCTATTACGATACCGAGGTGCTCTTGGAGACCGCAGAGCAGCTCCATGAAGGTTCCGCCCGGAAGGAGAGAATCTATCAGACGCTCTATGATATTTCAGTACAGTTGACCGATTTCTCGAAAGAGAATGTCGAACAAGCGAAAAAACGACTAAATGAACAGCTAACCCTGCAGGGAGGCGATCCGGTCTTAACTCTTAGCGCTGTGGGTCATGCTCATATAGATTTGGCCTGGTTATGGCCGATCCGTGAAACGATCCGTAAAGGAGCTAGAACGTTCTCAACCGTGCTTCGCATGATGGAGCGTTATCCCGATTATGTGTTCGGAGCGAGCCAACCGCAGCTGTACGATTGGATCAAGCAGCATTATCCCAAGCTGTATGAGCAGATCAAGGAACGTGTACGTGAAGGCAGATGGGAACCGCAAGGTGCCATGTGGGTAGAATCGGATACCAATGTGCCTGGTGGTGAATCACTCGTACGCCAGATTTTGTATGGCAAGCGTTATTTTCAGCAGGAATTTGGCCTGGAAATGAAATCGCTATGGATGCCTGATGTATTCGGCTACTCGGCAAGTTTGCCCCAGTTATTAAAGAAATCCGGTGTGGATTACATGATGACCCAGAAGCTCTCCTGGAGTGAGTATAACCGGCATCCCCATCATTCCTTTCTATGGGAGGGAATTGATGGTTCAGCTATATTAACGCATATGCCGCCAGAGGATACGTACAACAGTCCGGCAGCTCCGCGTTCGATCATCAAAGCTGAACAGGGATATCTGGATAAGAATGTATCTAATCATGCGCTAATGCTGTTTGGTATAGGAGACGGAGGCGGAGGGCCTGGCGAAGAGCATTTGGAGCGGCTGACGCGGGAGAAAAACCTGCTTGGTTTGTCCCCTGTTATACAGGAGCCTTCGTGGAAATTTTTCGAACGACTTAATGAAGAACGTGAACGGTTCCAGACATGGCGCGGTGAGCTTTACCTGGAGAAGCATCAAGGAACCCTGACCAGTCAGGCGCGAAGCAAGCGGTATAACCGGAAGATGGAGAAAGCACTGCGCGAATTGGAGTTCGCCTCAGTACTTGTGGCTTCACAGCTAGGCAAGTCTTATCCGTCGCAGTCACTGGAAACGATATGGAAGGAAGTCCTCCTGTATCAGTTCCATGATATCCTTCCCGGGTCTTCCATCAAGCGTGTGTACGATGAGTCACTCATACGTTATGAAGAACTTTTAGATCAGACAGAAAATATGATCAACGAAACCTACAGCCATATGGCAGACCAGATCTCTTCAAATATCGAATCTTCATCCAGCTCCTCCGTAGTGATATTCAATTCATTGCCTTGGGAGCGTCAGGAATGGATTCACACGAATGGAAGCTGGCGCAAGGTTCAGGTTCCATCCATGGGATACACAGTGGTATCAGATTATGTGGACCAGGGCGCTATAGATGAGATCGCATCATGTGCCCAGTTAGTTCCGGGAATACAAGAGTCGGAATTTCACGTTTCCGCTGAAGAACGCTGTGTGGAGAACGACACATTCATCGTGAATTTTGATCGGAATGGAGCTATTATCTCCATCCGGGACAAGGCTGAAGCTCGGGAAGTCATTCCGCAAGGTCATCCGGGAAATGCACTTCGTGTGTATCACGACGAAGGAGATGCTTGGGATTTCAGTCATGACTATTCCGCACATACAGGTATGCCATTAACGCTCCATGACATTCGCGAGCTTCGTGAGGGTCCAAAAGTCGGGCTGGTCTTCGAATATAACTATGGAGAATCCACTCTGATCCAGACGGTGGTTCTGACAGAAGGCAGCAGACGGATTGATTTCGAGACGACCGTGAATTGGAGAGAGAACGGGAAAATGCTTCGTACTTCATTCCCGGTGAATATCCGTACAGATCAGGTTCACTGTGAGATCCAATTTGGCAGTTTGACCAGACCAACTCATCGGAATACCATGTGGGACTTCGCCAAGGATGAGATATGTGCTCATCAGTGGATTGATTTATCGGAGCCGGATTATGGAGTCGCATTGCTAAATGATTGTAAATATGGTCATAGAGCCATCGATAATGTGCTTGGTCTGAATCTGCTGCGCAGCAGCTCGTATCCTGATCCGGAAGCGGATCGTGCGGAGCATACGTTCACCTATTCGTTATATCCGCATCAAGGCAACCATATTCAGGCCGAGATCTATCGAAGAGGTAATGAACTGAACATTCCGCTTCGTACCGTTTCCTTATCATCTGTATCTGCGAAGCAGAACGGTAAGCTTCCTTCTTCCAAAGCGTTTCTTAAGCCGGATCATCCGCACATCATGGTGGAATCCGTCAAACAAGCCGAGGATGGAGACGACATCATCGTCCGTCTATATGAAACTTCGGGAACACATGCCACCACGGCATTACATCTTGGATTCCATATAGCAGAAGCGTGGACGACTGATCTTATGGAAAATATCATTTCACCCGTTTCATTTGCAGGAGCATCCGAGATGTCTTTATCCTTCACGCCATTTGAAATCATCACGTTACGCTTGAAGTTAGGACAGTTATAGCTGGGATGGTTGACCGTCCATCATGAGAAAGGAGAGGTTGGAATGTGATCAAGACACGAGTGAGCAACAATCGATTGATGAAGCGAATCTGGCAGCATAAACTCTTTTATTTGTTTATGCTGCCCGGAATCGTCTGGTTTTTCCTGTTCTCCTATGTACCGCTATATGGAATTCAGGTTGCTTTTAGGGATTACAATTTCGTGGGCGGATTCACCGGAAGTCCATGGGCAGGCCTTAAGTACTTTCAACAGTTCTTCAATTACTATCAATCCGGTGACATCATCCGTAACACGATCATCATCAGTCTCATGAAACTGCTAATTGGCTTTCCGATGCCAATCATACTTGCACTCCTCTTAAATGAAGTCAGAATGATTAAATTCAAAAAGACGGTTCAGACCCTTTCTTACTTACCTTATTTCGTATCCTGGATCGTTGTGGTTACGCTGATGCAACGACTCCTAACGCCATATGGGGGACCAGTCAATGACTTATTAGGTTCATTTGGAGCCGAGTCGATCCAGTTCCTAAACAATCCAACATGGTTCTATCAGATGATCGTCGGTTCAGACATTTGGAAGAATATCGGTTGGAATTCCATCATCTTTATGGCCGCGATTGCGGGTATTGATCAGCAGCTTTACGAAGCTGCCAAAATGGATGGTGCGGGACGCTTCAGACAGATGTGGCATGTATCGCTTCCAGGTATCCGCAATGTAGCTATCATATTATTCATACTCGCTGTGGGTAGTCTGATGAGCGCAGGTTATGAACAACTGCTTCTCCTGAATGGACCGGCAACCGCAAGTCTGGGCAGTGTACTGGACGTGCATGCCATTAACTCCGGGATTCGAGAAGGACGTCTCAGTTACGCTGCAGCTGTAGGACTATTCCAAAGTGTTATCGCACTCATTCTGGTTGTAACCGTTAATCGCATCGCCCGCAAAGTCAGTGATGTATCCCTGTTCTAAGGAGGTGACCTTATGGAACGAAAATGGTCCTTATTCTCGGTACTTAACTATATTTTTCTTGCTTTGGTTGGATTCTCGATGATTTACCCGTTTATATATATCTTGGCTTATTCACTGAACGACGGTAAGGATTCGATGCAAGGCGCGATTTATTTTCTTCCTCGCCAATTTACGTTGGATAACTATGCTCAGGTATTCGATAACGCACGGATCTGGAAGGCATATCAAATTACGATTATGCGTACCGTGCTGGGTACTTTTCTCCACGTTGTATTGTGTACACTCATGGCCTATGCACTTTCCAAAAAAACATTGCCAGGTCGCTCCTTTTTCACCTTTTACATCTTTTTGCCTACGATTTTCAGTGCAGGATTTATTCCGTTCTTCATTACGCTTCAAAAACTGCATCTGATCAATAGTTTCTGGGTATACGTTTTGCCCATGTTGTTCAACTTCATGCACATCATCATTATTCGGACATTTCTGCAAGGCATACCGGAGGAACTGGAGGAATCGGCGCGTATTGACGGGTATGGAGATTTTCAAATCTTCGTACGTATCATTCTGCCTCTTTCTGGGCCGGTACTTGCAACGATCTCGCTGTTCATTGGGGTAGCCCACTGGAATGACTGGTTCTCCGGCGCCTACTACGTATCTAACAAAGATTTGATACCGGTGCAGACCCTACTGCAAGAAATGCTGACAGAAGCAGAGGCGTTATCCAATTCGATGCAGCGTGCAGCACAGCAGGGTGGGCAGACGGTTGGTGGTGTCGGTGGAGCAGGAGCAACACCTGAATCACTTCGAATGGCCTTGCTTGTCATAACGGTTTTCCCAATCTTATGTATATATCCGTTTCTGCAACGATATTTCGTGAAGGGGGTTATGATTGGTTCGGTTAAAGGGTAGATCATCCTGACCTGAATTTGCTAGAGCTTTACCGAGATCATTTATTCAAGGAGGCGATTGGTTTGAACAGGATTTGGTCGAAAGGCGTATCCATCTTGCTCGTGTCCATCATGGTTGGAGGTTTGCTGAGCGGTTGCACGGATTCATCAGGGAATGGGGAAGGCGCAGAAGGGGAGAACGGAAGTAAACTCAAAATCTTGCACAATTGGAATGGCTCAGGCGGATCGGATAATGGGATAACCCCTGTCGAGGAAGTCACCAAAGAGAAAACTGGCGTCAACTTGGAGTGGGAATATACGAAAGGCAGCGAGACGGAGAAAGTAAACCAGATTTTCGCTACACAGGATTTGCCGGATATCTACACCGGACCTGCATGGGGCGGCGAGCTGGACGGGATCATCAAGGCTGCGAAAGAAGGACAGCTGGTAGATATATCCGATAAATTGGGGGATTACCCGAACCTGGCGAAATCCATTGCGAAAGAGAATGTGCCGCCAGCATTGTATGAAAAAGCGATAGATGCGTATGACGGCAAGAAATATTTACTTTTACAAAATCAGCCCGCAACGAACGAAGACGGCATGGATTGGCTGTATGGCTTCTATGTTCGCAAAGACATCGCCGAGAAAGTCGGCGTGGACCCTCAGTCTGTCGTGACAAAGGAAGACTTCTATAACTTCCTCCAAAAAATCAAGGATGCCAACCTGAAGGAGAGCGGTCAGCCCGTGTTTCCACTGGGTGGCTTCAGTAATGGATGGTCCGTAGGCATCGGAAACACGATGTTCTATTCGGGAGCAAGCTATGTAGACAAAGGTGACGGAACGGTAGAACATAACTTTTTCACCAAAGGATACGAAGAATACACGTTGTTCTATCGTAAACTGGTTGAGGAAGGGCTGATGGACCCCGAAGCCTTTACTCAGACGGATCCTATTGCTAAAGAAAAAATTAATCAAGGACGCATAGCTATCCTTGCCGCACATTATCCGGCCATTTTGGACGCTTCCAAAGAATATGTTACTTCACATCCTGGAAGCGATTACATTCCACTCGGACCACTGGAGCGGGCAGATGTTGACCCGAGCCGTCCTGTTGATCTTGGCATTCAAGGAAACAACGTAACGGCTATCACCAGTAGCTGCAAGGGCGCGTGTGTAGATGCAGCGCTCAAGTTTCTCGATTACATGGCTTCTGACGAAGGCTTCATGCTGGCTCGGTACGGAGTTCAAGGGGTTCATTGGGATATGAAGGATGGCAAACCTGTACCGAACCAAGAATGGTTTGATAAGTTTACAGCAGATCAATCCGGTAAAGTTCGCAAGAACGAAGGTATCACCATCGGACTGGAATCGATCACGGGACTTGATCGCATCAATTCGGCAGCAGGCGGAGACATCTGGGCAGATCAGGATCGACTCGATGCCATGGAAAATGCCCGGAAAATCCTGCGTCCAAATGGCATTCACGTAATTACAGCCTATAACCCGGGCGATGTGATCACCAAATCACCGGAATGGGAAATGTTGAAGCCTTCCATGGACCGGATGGGAGATGCCTGGAAGGAAGCCATTTTTGCGAAATCGGATGAAGCGGCCCTTAGCATTATCAACGACCTCAGGGAACAGCTTCGGAAGACCGGATACGACCAAGCGATGCAGTTCACCAATGAGAATCTGAAAGGAAAAGATATCGTAACTGTTCAAATGCCGAACTGATGCTGAAGGGTTAAATTACCGATTATCTCGGAAAACAAATAGGCTTTGCAGCGCCTTGGTCAACAAGGCGAGCGAAGCCTTTCCCTTTTGGATCAAGAAGCACAGTTTTCGTTGAAAAAATGAATTGAAGGAGATGAAACAAATGACGACGTTTAGACCACCTTCCGTACCTTTGATCACGGTAGACCCTTATTTTAGCGTATGGTCTGCTGCGGACCATCTCTATGATGATCACACCAGGCACTGGACGAACAAAACTCAAGGTATGGTTGGCATGATTGTCATTGACGGCAAAATCAGAAGGTTTATGGGGAAAGTAAGCGTTCACGAATCTTCAACCATTGAGGAGCCTGACGTGCTCATTCAGACGAATCTAATTGTTGAGCCGGTGACTACCCGTTACACCTTTGAAGGAGAAGGTATCGAACTAGAGGTTCATTTTACCACACCCCTATTGCTCGATGATCTTGAACTGTTATCCAGACCAGTGACGTATGTTACGTTCCATGTTCGAGCGATAGATGGTCAAGGCCATCAAGTGAAAATCTATTTTGATGTGACAGGTGAATGGTGTGTACATACTCCTGATCAGCAAGTCACCTGGGCGTCTCATGTAATTAATGAACAGTTACACGCCATGTCTATAGGAACGGTGGAACAACCTATATTGAAACGTGCCGGCGATGATACGAGAATAGACTGGGGTTATATGTACCTGGTGGTTCAGCGATCCCATCAATCACAATCGGTCATTCATTCGGTATCCAGGCGTGAAGAGTATTCCCGGTCGGGTCTTTTTAAGACAGGAGATGATTCTACCCAGCCAAAATCCATATCAGGTGAAATGCCTGTTATGGCAACCGAAATGGATCTGGGTCTTATCCATGAAGAGTCAGCATCCCGCTACCTAATGCTCGCCTATGATGATATTCATGCGATTGAATATTTTCACAAACCGCTGAATGCGTATTGGAAGAAAAATGGTGTGACATTTGAGCAGATGCTGGTAAAAGCAGCGGATCAATATGAAGAGGTAGTACAGCGATGCGCCCGCTTTAATCGGGAACTCTTAACGGAGAGTCAGGCTGCAGGCGGGAACCAATATAGAGACATTCTGGCATTAACCTATCGGCAAGCGATTGCTGCACATAAATTGGTTGCTGATGAAGCAGGAGAAGTATTATTTTTCTCCAAAGAGAATTTTAGTAATGGCTGTATCGCGACGGTGGATGTGAGCTACCCGTCGATTCCGTTGTTCCTGAGGTATAACACCGAATTGGTCAAAGGCATGATGCGTCCAATCTATAGGTATGCTGAGAGCACGGATTGGACGTTTGATTTTGCTCCACATGACGTGGGGACTTATCCCCAAGCTAACGGCCAGGTTTACGGTGAGAACAAACTTGAATACCAGATGCCTATCGAGGAATGTGGCAATATGCTCCTGATGGCAGCAACGGTATGCAAGTATGAGCAGAACGCGGAATTTGCACGTGAGCACTGGGGACTTCTCACAACGTGGGCTTCATATTTGCTGCAACATGGACTGGACCCTGACAATCAACTGTGCACGGACGACTTCGCCGGACATCTGGCGCACAATGCGAACTTATCGATTAAAGCGATATTAGGCATTGCCGCCTATGCGTATATGTGTGACGAACTTGGTTTGCCGGATGGTGCCGTTTATCGTGAAGCGGCTGCAAAAATGGCAGAGGAGTGGTCAGCCATGGCGGCAGCAGGTGATCACTACAAGCTGACTTTTGACAGCTCGGATGAGTCATGGAGCATGAAATACAATCTGGTGTGGGATCGTCTGTTGGACCTCAACCTTTTCCCAAAAGAAGTGGCTGCTAAAGAGTTGGCTTATTATCAGCTAAAACAGAATCGATATGGCATACCGCTGGATAGCCGTGAGACATATACCAAGTCCGATTGGCTCGTATGGTGTGCCTCCATGAGCGAAACGCAGCCTCAGTTTGAACAGATGATTTTACCTCTGTGGGACTTTATGAATGAAACATCGAGCCGTGTACCAGTTACAGACTGGTATGACACCATCACCGGAAAGCAGTTAAATTTTCAAAATCGGTCGGTTGTCGGTGGATTTTTCATTCCTTTGCTGAGAAAGGCATCTGGATCAAAATCATGATGAGATCAAGTGATGAATTGGAGTTAAAAATCATGGATATTCATAAATTACAACAGCAATTCAAGAATCCTGAGGCGACGTATCGTCCGCAACCCTTTTGGTTTCTGAACCACCGTTTTAGCAAGCCAGAGCTAGAAAACCAAATTCAATCCATGGTTGAAGCAGGGGTTGGAGGCGTTGTATTGCATGCACGTCACGGGATGCAGGCCTCGTACCTGTCAGAAGAGTTCATGGATACGCTGGATTTCTGCACAAAAGAGTGCCAGAAGCGTGATATGGTGGTCTGGCTGTATGATGAGGACAATTGGCCGAGCGGAACACTGGGAGGTAAGTTGACCAGGCAGTATCCCGAATATCGGATGAGATACTTGAGGGTTGAGGAACGAAGATATGTACACGATGCACAGCAGGAAATGTTATCTCTCGATTTTGCCACCTACGCTAACAATGAACTCATCGCAATTCTCGCTTATCGTGCCATCCAGCAAGAAGGGGAATGGCTGATATATGATCAACCTGAAATTATTACAGAGTTATGCGGACAGGAATGGAAGCCTGATACCAACGAGGATTATATTATACTTGCCTGCTGGTCCTGTGAAATTGCTGAAGGGATCACGTTTGCAAAAGGGTATTATCTGGACACGTTGAACCCGGAAGCCGTGCAGGCTTTCATTCAGTCGGCATACGAGCCGTTTCAGCAATTACAGCCTCATTTCGGAGTGACCATTCAAGGTGTATTCACGGATGAACCTGGGCTCATGATCCATGACGGTTTTTTTGGAGTCGAAGCCATCCGAACGTCGGTTCAGGATGTGAATGCAACGCTGCCCGGAATCGTATTCGCTTGGACACATGGGATGCTGGAGCGGTATGAGCAGGAGAACGGATATGATCTGATTCCAAGATTAGGCGCGTTGTTATATGGTATGGCCGATGGCAGCCGGTCTGCGAGGCAGGACTATTATGATACGATTACCCGTTGGTATGTGGAAGGTTATCATGAAGCTATTCGTTCGTGGTGTGAATCACACAGCTTGCTGTACATCGGCCATACACTGGAAGAACCTGTCTGGGGGCAGGCTCGGTCGCAGGGGAATCAAACCCGTGTATTACAGCAGTTCCATTATGCGGGTGTGGACTACCTGACACATGGAATCGGTACAAAGGAGAATCCACATCGTATCGTATCCGTAAAGACGGCCGCGTCTGTCGCACAGTTGGATGGAAAAAAAAGAGTTATTTGCGAGTCATTCGGTGCAAGCGGTCATGCCTATGCCATGCGACAAAGGCGGCTTGATGCCAATTTCATGGCATTTCTGGGTGTTAATCTGTTTATCCCGCATGCATTTTACTATTCGTTTGCAGGGTATCGGAAAACAGACTTTCCACCTACGGAATTCAAGCATGCACCGCATTGGCCACATTATCGGACTTTTGCCGATTATCTTGGTCGGTTGAGTGTACTGGGTTCTTTCACGAAGCGTACACCTGAAGTACTGCTGTTATCACCGATCCAAACGGTATATGAGCAGATGTTCTTATCCGGTGAATCGAACCAGCATCCAGCTGCGGATCAACTGTTCTCGTTATTGTCAGATCGCATGCTGCGCAGCTCCATTGATTACGATTATGTGGATGAGTGTCAGCTCAGAGAGGCGAAGATTACTCATGCTGGAGGATATCAGTTTAACGGAGAACGAAACGAATATTCAATTTTAATTTTGCCGGAAATTACGGTCATGTCTGTAGATATCGCTAAACAGCTTGTAACCTTTGTAAATCGTGGTGGAAGGCTTATTGCGGTTGGGGCAATTCCTAGTGATAGTGAGCGACAGCGTCAAGATCCGGAATTACGCAAGTATATGAACGAACTATATGGCTCCAATCCTCAGCCAGGGGAATTACAAGCGATTGGCAAAGGGTGCAGCCTATTCTATTCCATGAAAAACACCGCTCATAACGACACACTTATGAACTTTTGTGTTCAGTTAAGAGAGTTAACGACATCATCACCAGCGATTGCCTGGAAACAGATCGAAGGGCAAGCTGAGGATCTCATTAGCGTTGAACGCAAATTTGAAGATCATGTGCATATATGGCTGATGAACTGGTCGGAGCAGACCGTGACTATTCAACTCCATCAGAACCCTATGAAAGAACCCATTGAAGAACTGATGCAAGAATGGAACTTGGAAAACGGGAGTATAAACCCGTTGAGTCATGATGCTGTTCTAACTTTTGTACCGGGAGAGCTTCGGGTTCTATCCGTTAGACCGCATCATGTACCTAATCCACTTCACACTGAAGATTCGACTCATTCCAAACCTCAAGAGCCTATAAATCATAAAGTGCAACATATTACCGATGTGTTGGTGTTAGGTGATCCTTGGCAGTTTCAGATCGTCGAACCCAATGTGCTTGTGTTGGATCAGTGGCAGGTCACATTGAATGACCGTCAGTCCAGAATGAATGCAACGATGCCAGGTCAAGTCAACACGTACAGGACAACATTTGTCGTAACAGAAGAATGGATTGAGCTTATGAAATCACAGTCGGATGAAGTCCATTTAAAAGAACCTGGAACTGATCAGATCTTCAGGGTTGAGCTAATCCTTGACGATATCGAGCAAAAAATCCCATCCCATATTGGTTTCCTCCAACGCAGACGTAATGTTGAAATCTTTATTAATGGAGTACGGATGGAAGCACTCCGGCCTTCACTGTGGCAAGATACTCATTACGCTGGTGTGGATATTACCAAACATCTGGTGCAAGGCGAGAATGAGCTTGAAGTTCTCACGGTTTCATTGCTGGAACCTATGCCAGCCATTTCCTTTCCTGCTTATCTGCTTGGTTCATTTTCTATACAAAATCAGACTACATTAACCATTGAACCTGAACAAATGACTGGGGTTTGGAATGTTGAAGGTTATCCTTTCTATTCGGGAGCAGGAGTGTACTCACAGCAAGTGAATTTGTCTGGTATCAGCTTGAATACGGCCAATGAAATTTGGCTGGAAGCGGAAGACATTAGAGAGACGGCTTGCCTGTACGTGAATAGGGAGCAGGTTGGCATCCGGTTATGGCCACCCTATCATTGGAACGTCACGTCTTACATGCTGCCAGGTAATAATGTAATCGACATTCATGTGGCTAATACACTGGAGAATCTATACGGAAAGTCTTCACTACCTTCGGGCATGAATGGGCAGGTAAAACTTGTAACTAAAATATTAAAATAATGCACGATTCAGGTTTAGGTTTTGGATTCGTCGGGAAAGAATATGAACACAATAAAGTCGCCATATTGGCGGCTTTTTTTGCATTGGAACAAAAAGACTGAGCTTTACTTCGCTGGAAATAAGTATAGTTGAACCGGGTTATTCATCACATGATAAGACCTCACACGTAATGAAAGCGATTTAAAATTGTGTTGACGAAAACCATTTTCATAATTATTATGTAAATGAAAATAGTTTTAGAGAGGTGGATATCACTGTGAAGCAATATTTTGAGAAGGCTCAGAAGTTTGGTAAATCGTTTATGCTTCCTATTGCTGTTTTACCAGCGGCGGGTCTATTACTGGGGATTGGAGGGGCTTTGTCCAACACCAATACGATTAACTCGTATCCATTTTTGCAGATCACATGGTTGCAGCAAGTGTTTACGGTGATGAGCAGTGCAGGAAGTATTGTGTTTGATAATTTGGCATTAATCTTTGCTATTGGTGTGGCTGTTGGACTCGCTAGAGCGGACAAAGGTACAGCAGGATTAGCAGCTGGACTTGCCTATCTGGTCATGAATGCATCGATCAATGCGATGCTGGTCAATTCGGGGAAACTTGCCGCGGATCATTTGGCTAGTGCTGGTCAAGGTATGGTACTTGGAATCCAAACCTTGCAAACTGGTGTACTCGGAGGGATTGTTGTCGGATTGGTTACTGCATGGCTTCATAATCGGTACAACAAAATAGAACTTCCTCAATTCTTAGGGTTCTTTGGAGGTTCACGTTTCATTCCTATCGTTTCATCTTTTGCGGCCATCTTTATTGGTATTGCTTTGTTCCTGATCTGGCCAACCATCCAGCTCGGCATAACGCAGCTTGGAGGTTTGGTCGATAGAACGGGGTATATCGGAACACTGTTATACGGATTTGTTTTACGGATGCTGGGTCCACTTGGGTTGCACCACATCTTTTATCTGCCATTCTGGCAGACGGGAGTTGGAGGAACAATGGAGGTTGCGGGAAAAGTTTACGAAGGAACACAGAATATTTTCTTTGCTCAACTGGGAGACCCTGCAACCGAGAAGTTTTTCTCGGGTACATCCCGATTTATGTCAGGACGTTTTATCACGATGATGTTTGGTTTGCTCGGTGCGGCACTCGCTATTTATCATACGGCCAAGCCTGAACGTAAAAAAGTAGTTGGCGGATTGATGTTGTCTGCGGCACTCACTTCGTTCTTGACAGGAATTACGGAGCCTCTGGAATTCTCATTCCTGTTTGTTGCTCCAATCCTGTATGTCATTCACGCCGTATTTGATGGATTGGCATTTATGCTTTCACATATTTTTGAGATTACAATCGGTCAGACTTTTTCAGGTGGATTAATCGACTTTATCTTATTCGGGATACTTCAGGGTAATGCCAAAACGAACTGGATTATCGTTCCCATCATCGGTGTGATCTGGTTCTTCCTTTATTACTTCACCTTCCGAATCTTGATCGTGAAGCTCAATTTAAAAACTTCGGGACGTGAGGAAGAGGTAACATCAGAGCCAGACGCCAAAACGCAAAGTCAGCCCTCCAATACACCCGCATCAACGAAAGGTGAAGAACGTTCTATCGCCATTCTGAATGGACTTGGCGGTGCAGACAATATTAACGAATTGGATTGCTGTGCAACACGGCTTCGTGTATCCGTGAAGGATATCGAAAAGGTTCAAAAGGATGCGCTTACAGCTACGGGAGCCAAAGGGGTAGTCCTTGTCGGTAACGGAGTGCAGGTTATTTATGGCCCTCAGGTTACCGTGATCAAAAATGAAATTGAAGAAATTATGGAAACGGAGTAATTGCAATGAATTTAGATAAATTAGATAACTTAGGTTTACAAGGTGGTCTCGTTGTATCATGTCAGGCTTTGGAGCACGAGCCACTTCATAGTTCGCTGATTATGGGACGCATGGCAGTCGCGGCAAAAGAGGGGGGAGCGATCGGTATTCGTGCGAATACTGCTGTAGATGTGAAAGAGATCAAAGAACAGGTTGATCTTCCCGTCATAGGTATTGTGAAAAGAAACTACGGAACCAATCCCGTATTTATTACACCAACGATCTTGGAAGTGGATGAACTTGCCGAGGTCCATGCAGAGATTGTTGCGGTTGATGCCACTTTGCGTGCACGGCCGGACGGTAAATCACTGGATGAATTCGTACATGAAATTCGCACCAAACATCCTCAACTTCTATTAATGGGGGATATTGCAACGAAAGAGGAAGCCGTTAATGCAGAACGACTTGGTTTTGACCTGATCTCCTCTACATTGGTCGGATATACAGAGGAGACAGCAGGGATTAAACTGTATGATAATCAATTTGCAGCCTTGAAAGAAATTCTAACTAGCGTACAAACGCCTGTTGTTGCGGAAGGGAATATCATGACCCCGGAGATGGCAGCAACGTGTCTGGAAGCTGGAGTCTATTGTGTCGTTGTTGGTGGAGCCATTACGCGTCCTCAACAAATTACGGAACGTTTTGTCTCTGAAATTGCCAAATTGAAAAAGCCTTCTCCTTCTGTCCAATAAAAAAGAGAAGTGAACAAACAGCCAACGAATCAAGTTGGCTGTTTTGTTATTCAGCAGAATATAGAGCTTTTAACGTTTGCTGCCGCGCATTAAGTAAATGTTCATCCTCAAGTAGTAGAAGAGAGATTACATCCAGGATGTAAATAATAGCCAACTGGCTGTTGATGAAGTTCACATCTCCGGTTCGCCCGATATCCGGTGTGAAAATGCACAAATCCGAGATTTCGGAGAGGGGGGTGTGATCAAAATTAGTAATTCCAACAACTTTGCTTCCTCTTTTTTTGGCAGCATTTAATGCATCACTGACTTCTAAGGTTCGTCCTGAATTGGATAAACCAATAACCAGATCATCTTCTCCCAGAAGAGAAGCACTCATGATCATCATGTGTGAATCCGTCACCGCATCAATGACGATATCCATCCGCATTAGTCTGTATTTGAACTCCAGAGCAGATAAACCTGAACTTCCCAGTCCATAAACATAGATTCTGCGAGCTTTTTTTATGTACTGGACCACTTGTTCGATTCTGTCGGTATCCAGCATTTCTGCGGTTGCGTTGATGATATCATTGTGGATCTGCTGTGTTCTTATAAAGAAATCCGTTTGGTTGCGGGGTTGATCCACTTCACGGTTAAGTCGAATTTTAAAATCTACAAAGGTAGAACAACCTACTTTTTTACAAAATCGAGTAATGGTTGACATGGAAGCATTGGTGTAAGCAGCCAAATCCCTAATATTAATATTATTAATGGATGATTTATTACGCATCACATAATCAGCGATTTCCTTTTCTTTCGCTGAAAAACGTTGATATTCAAGCTGCAGCATGTCGATGACACTGGATGACATTATGATTCCCCTTTCCCAGAACATGTTAACTTTTGTATAGTCTATCCTCATTAGTCTACTTCCTAAAAGCCAATTCATCAAACCTTTAAAAATAGTCTGTCTATTTTGATCTAAATAGGGAGTGAGAAACCATATTAATTATTATGTTAACTAAAAACATATTATATATATTATAAGTTAAATAAATGTAAGAGTTTACATAAGTTTTACGTCACGCTTACCGGATGCTGATCTCTACTTGTTATGCTTGGCCTGTTTGGAGTTACATAAGCCAACCAATCATACATACAAAGGAGAGAATTATGATCAGTCACCTTTACAAAAAAGTGTTATCCATCCTGTTATCGATTGCTTTGGTATTCGGATGGCTTGCGGGATTTGGGGGAGTCTATTCAGCCCAGGCCGCATCATTGTCTGAGCCTGAGATACTGTTACAGCGGAATGCCAATTGGCATTATTTCGATCAGGGTCAGGATCTACAAGCGGAATGGCGTGTTTCATACGATGATTCATCTTGGAATTCGGGACCGGCTCCATTTGGTTACAAAGACAACGGGAGTGGCATAAGCACTTCCTATTTTGGATCTCTCCAAACGGTAGTCAGCTATGGTCTGGACAAAAAATTAAAACCCCGCACTACCTATTTCCGGACCAACCTAAACGTTAACAAGGAACAAATTGACGGTTACGGACAAATTCTCGGCACATTTGGTATTGACGACGGTGCAGTGATTTATGTGAATGGTGTGGAAGTTCGCCGCTTTGGCATGCCTGACGGCGAGATTGAGTACTCTACCAAAGCAACTTCTGGTAAGGATTTGCCGGTAATGTATGAGGATGTTGACCTCACTGCGCCGATGAAAGCCAATTTGCGTGATGGCTCAAACGAAATTGCAGTTGAAGTACATCAACAGAGCGACAGCAGCTCGGACCTGTATTTTGACATGGAGCTCAAAGCTTTGGCTAATGCACCATCGCTGGATATCAGCAAAGTAACGGTTACTTTCTATGGAGATGCAACAAGTAGCAAAGGCTTCACTTGGTATACGCCTCTTGCATCTGCACAGAGCACTGTTCAAGTGGTACCTAACCCGGGAGGCGTTGCCGACTTCAGTCAGGCCCAAAGCTTCAGTGGACGTGCAACCGTAGCTTCCAACTCCCCTGGAGAAATGGTGCATAAGGCGGAAGCAACG